>Ga0325403_1001017_pt1 | contig 22396 bp, 10 predicted proteins | sample PopdelMetagenome_19_FD_205665 | JGI IMG/M metagenome (GOLD analysis project Ga0325403, IMG submission 205665) | Populus deltoides microbial communities from Bellville, Georgia, United States - Xylem-PdKOR-R4 | ecosystem: Host-associated > Plants > Phyllosphere > Stem > Wood/Secondary xylem... | reverse complement strand
ACTTGAAGTTGTTTCATCTTCCACAACAAAATTATCATTCCCAATCCATGATAGAATGCTTTCTCCCCTGACTGCAAGCAAGGGACCTACTCCATGCATGGATTCCTCTGTCACCAAGCATTTCTAGTCAATAATTTACCAACGTTCAAAATGAAAACAATATAAAAAACAGAGTGCCTGGATTCACACGGCCATTTCTTCTAAATTAGTCACCAGAAGGATCAGTAACAATGTCAACACTAATGTCAGATTTATTAGTCAATAACGGTAGACACCGAGTAACAACTGGATTGCGCACAAAGCAAAATGCTAGCTATGTCAGGAACTGGAAACAATTCTGACAAGGGTATAAATAATTTCTGAACTTTACAGAGTTCTTGCAAAGCGCAAACTACATGCCATGGAAACAAATCGAAATGGGATATGTTCGCAACAAATAAACAAGAGATAAGACTTTAGATGCCCCACTGAAAACATCTTTCAAAGTACACACAAATCACAACCAAACCAAAGCAAATCACAACGCCAATTAACCAGTGAAATCCCCACCACACACAACTTTGAAACTTTGTCCAGTTACTGATCAAGAAAGAACCTATAATTTTTGAAACTGATCAACCAAAACATTAAAAACTTAAACTTCGATTACATACAAAAATCCATCCGCATTTCATTGCAAATCAATTCAAAACGCAATATCAACTACAAATTGATGAACACTCCTCCTCTTCATTCAAGTTCTTAACTTTCAAAAGCTTAGGCACGCATTCAACGAAAAAAAGAAAAAAAAAATTAAATTCATCATAATATGACAACCACAATCCACCAAATCATACATAAATAAAAGCAAAATGCCGGCAAACCATAAAAGAAAATGAAAAATTAAAACATACCAGCCAAGAAGCCCTCGAGAAAAGGAAAGTCGTCAACTTGGTGAGGTTTTGATTCAGCTTCATCAAGGAGGTATTTAAAGTCAGCACCTTTACTCTTTGGCAAAGCAAGACCATCACCATAATCCTTAAAGCTTGGTTTTTTACTGTTATCTCCAGATGGGTTTTCAAGACTCACTCCAAATTCATCTTCCTCATCATCTTCATACCGATCCCAGTTGGATGGAAGCTTAGATTTTTGGGGTTCTTGATTGTTTCCAGTTGATGGGATTTTGCTGGGTTTTTTATTTGGGTGTGGTTTTTTGCCCTTGTTGTGCTGTAATGTGTGTGCTCTCTTTGATTTTGCTAATGCTTTTGTGTCCATTTTCACTACTCTGTGACAAGATTTTAGAGATTTTTGCTTCTTCTATTGACTCTAGCGACCGGAAAGTAGAAACTTGAAACTCCCTTTCTTGAAAGTCTTTGTGTAACCGACATGTCATCCACAATCGAGGCCTAAGCCCATGATACATAATAAGGCACAAGGGATTAGGGGCTAGGGCTCACATAAAATTGAAGCTAAACAAAAGCCCATTGGTCCAAGAATATTGAGACTCGTAACCCGTGCCCTTCAAATTCACAATATGATTATTTTTTTATTAAAAAATATATTAATTTTTTTTAATATAAATATATTAAAAAATATAAAAAATAAATTTTAATTTTTAATTTTTTACAAAAATATTTTTCCGGCATGGTGACCAATATCCCAATAATGATTGTAGAAGAAGTTTTATAGGTTCCATTTCTTCATTAAATTAATAGGACTCAATTTGATATATACCATCTATTAATTTAATTTATTTATAGTGTTTGATATAAAATTTTAATTCTTTTATATTTTAGCAGTAACATATTATCACATGTCTAAAATATTTAAAATATAGAAGAAAGAGGTGTTTCCAAGACTCTACCTTCTAGTTTTTATTTTTATTTTTTTATTGTGTGTTTTATTTTAACGATAAGAGTATATTTTAGTTAATACATTCACATGACTATTTTAATTATTATAATTTTTAACACATTTATATTTTGGATGGTGTATTTGTAACTAGATGTAACATTGATATCATAAAACAATATGTTATTAAAATGGGCCATTAGGAATATTAAAATTAATTAACTCCTAAAATTTGCTCAAGTTTAAGTTTTGATAGATTTTAATTGTTGATTTCATTTTTAGACATGAACAATGAGTTTTTGGAAGCAAAGTTATTATTATATGGTGTTAATTATGATCGAGTTAAATATCTAGATTATAGATTAATTCGAGTCAATTTGAATTAATTTAAAACAATATTATTTTCAAGATTAAAACAACTTGTTTTGGTTTTTTTAATAAATTAAACCAGCTTTAATTAAGTTATAGGTTGATTAGATTAATCAAATTAAATCTTATCAAATTTAATTTAAAACTCGATCACAAACTAGCAAGTCAGTAAGCTGAATTGTGAGTCTAGGTTTAATATATATCAGTGCTTGAAAGTGAAAGAAAAGCTTAAAAGGGAGAAATAAGCTTAGTATTCAAAGCAATCGTACAGAGACAGGAAAAGAAAATGGTAGTGGGAATCCATAGAAATGATGGTGGACAACACAACAGGCTGTGCATGGCAATTTGGCAAAGGCATGCAAATATTATTCTTAGTTAGCTTTTTGCAATTTCTTGGTTTATAAGGCAGCCAATATTGAATTCCTGAGGAAACTTGGACGAACTGGTTACTGCATATTAATTAATTAAATTTATTTTTTGTGAAAAATATCTAAAGGATTTAATAAATTTTTTTCTCAGTCTTAATATTATAGCCAAAAGATTGCCTGAGACCCTCAAAATACTTTCGAACTTGGGGGAAAAATCATGATTAAGTTCCAAAAGCATGCATCTTATAGCACAAATCAATTTATTTTATATATCCAACTTTATTCATCAGAATCCTTGTACCTTGATCCACTAAGGAAAAAAAGACTATTATGGATCCATCCTTTAATTAAAGGAGGAGGGCTACCTCTATTTTGGTTCAAAATTTGATAGGCTTCTAACAAAAATCCCTCTCGTGATCTCACGATTGAACTACAGATAAACATGGCATGAATTTGATAGGCTTCTAAGAAAAATCCCTCTCGTTCATTCTAACCCCTAATTATTGAACAAGAATTAATCTCTAGCTATATTATGAATCCATGTAGTCGTTTTTCAGGAAGAAAACACTGATTTTCATATGAAATTTATCAGTTAAAACAGGAGAAATCCAATTACATGCAGAGAGAGGTGTTGATCAATGGAGACCACCATCAATTTGGGCACTATTGAAGATAACAAAGATCACTTTTCGATCAAATTTTATCTCATCATTGCTTGCTTTTCTCCTTTGAATAACATTCTTGTGACAAACCGAGTGGAAGATACATGGCCCTGCTGCATGCCTTTCTTTTGAAACATCCATGTTTGAATTCCTTTAGAGAAGATGGGTTTGAACAAGTTCTTGTCTTTTCTTTCTTTCTCTCTGTGTAATATCTATTTGCCAATTATATATCAATGATTAACGATGGATATATACTCACCAACCAAATTTCTATCATATTGCATTCAGAGCTAGTTCTTTTTCTCAGTGGGAGTTTAGTGCTTGTCATAAATCTGATGGCGACCTTGTTTCTCCTGAATTCATAATTCTAGATCTGTTTTTCCATATGAATACTTAATTACATGCATGTTTGGGCATTATATGGACTAGCTACCTATCTCTCTCACACACTCACATACAAATAAAAAGTTCTATGATTAAAATATTTGAAGACGACTTAGCTATGCAGTCAGTGGACTTGTTTCTCAAAACTTATAATCTAGCTAGGGTTCAAATCTTAGAAGAGATTGTAGTGAATACATCTTTAATTATGCACTAACAAGTATGAATCTATGATTTGTTTGGTTTAAAATAAGATATTAAATCTGATTTGGTATATGAACTAGTCAAGTGCTTGGCGAGTTAATCTAGATTAACATGTGTCAGTTCTAAATGATACCATTTTAGAATTTAAAAAAAGAGTTAAAGAGATATTATATTGAGAAAAAAATTAATAAAATTAAATCGAAGCTTGACTTGGTCAATATCCAGTTCAATTCTATTATAAAATAATATAAATTATATTTTGAAACTTCACCTAAAAACTTAACTTATTGAGTTGAGATAGTTCTTTGACATGGTATCAGAGCTCTTGATGACCAAGCAATCACGAGTTCGAATCTCACCATTCCTATTTATTTGATAAAAATTAAACACAAGATAGTGTTGACATGTGTAAGTTTTAAGTCCAAAGGACTTTTACTTGAAGGAGTATGTTAGAGAATAATATAAGTCATATTCTAAAATCTTACCTAACAGTTTAAGTTATTGGGTTGAGAATGAATTCTTTGACAAATTAATACCCAGTTTTTTACAAATCCAACCCGCAAGACAACTCAAGTTTTATAACATTGGATGCATTAAGCATTAATATATGAAAATCGATTTGAAAATATCTCAATAAAAAAAGAAGCACAAAAGGTGAAACATGAATAGGTTTCTGGTTTTCTTTGTAAGAAAAGAGAGGGACCATCCATTGTATAAATAGAGAAAGAAAGTGGGGTGCTTTAACTTTGCCTTTCCAACCCTAAAAAGAGAATCTTTAGTCTTCTTATATATATTATGGTATTGGATTAAAGAGTAAATTATCATTTGGTTGATTGAGCTTATAGTGGTGGTCTCATTCAATTTCTTTTCGAGAGTTGCCCTAGCAAGCAAAGGGAAATGTTAATGGCTTGGTCAATATTATATATAAATAAGCAAAACAAGAATATATCAATCCATAATTATCCTCTGCCAGGTCAAAAATTGGCCAGCAAGGTGCTCTATTTAGTCCCTTCTGACCAGCATCACCTCCTCGTATGTGAAGGTTGAATGAATTTACGAGGAGCTCTCTGTCTCCTTCTTCCGATATCTTATATTCTCTGGTCACTAAAAACATTAGAAGACGAAACTACTGTGCATGCTGCCTGTTCTTTTTGCTATACAACTAGCCCTCCAGGTGGAATGACTGTGTATTCTTGCTACCTTTTTATAGACATCTAAGGCATTTAATTAGCCAATTGCGTTCATGATTCATGAAAAGAAGTTTAATGTTGAGATCGCTCAAATTCTCCCCCAGCTAATCACAATATTCTGGCGAGACCAAAATTGGGTAGAAATGGAGGACTGGAGAACGGCCAAGCAAGGACTCCCAATCAAAATTATTAAACCTAGTTCCGTCTAGTTATAGGAGGGATAAATTAACTCGAATTAATTAAAATAAGATTGTTTTAATTTTTTTAAAATTAAAATAATATTATTTTAATTTTTTTAAAATAAAATTAAGTTTTGATTAAGTCATGAGTTAATTAGAATGATTAAATCAGTTCTGAATTGATTTTTTTTAACCCAAACCAAATTAAGTTAAAGAGTTACATATATGTCGTGTTAAGTTTAATAACACTACTCCCTCTCCGTGAATAAAGAATTTATTTCTTTACATAAAAACTTGGAGGTTTTCTGATTGAAATTAACGAGGCATGTATATATCATGAACTTGCATAATTTTAAAAGAAATTGATCTAAGAAATATAAAATTGGAACAAAACCTATTATACCATCATGTTTCTAGGTAGAGAGGTTCTAACACTATATATCATGCACCAAATAAATTAAAAGAATATTTATGTCATTAAGTGTTTGATTACGTTTTGTGATATAATTAAGAAATTGAGACAATTAAGATAAATAGAACATATTTCCATGTATTTTTAAAAAAAATATATAAAAATTCACTTTAAAACTGTCATAAGAATAAATTTATTTTATATGTCTATATTTTTGTCTTTTCAACTAAATATGTTTCACTCTTTATTATCCATATTGTTTTCTATCTAATATTTTATATTTATAAAGTTTGGCAGTATATATTGAATGTAATGAGCCTCTGCTATTGTTACATGTCTTTCACAAGTAAGGAAAAAATAAAAAAATAAAAGGAAAAAGGGGAAAAAAATAAAGAAAGATAATTGGGTTGGGTTTGAAAAAAGTGCATATGTTCTCCAACTTTTTATAAACCAAAGCATGTGGATTTCTGAATAGGATTCCTAGATCCAAATCAGCTCTTTCTTTTGGATATTTTTGTTCAAAAGTAAAACAAGACTTAAGTTAATTTTAATTAGAGTTTAGTTACTGTTTTGCTATTAAAAAGACAAGATAATATGAATAAAAATGACATATTTTTCTATATTTTATATTTTAAAAATATAAAAATTAATTTTAAAATTGTGTCAGAAATAAATTTATTTTATGCTTAAATAATTTTATTTTCTTTTGAGTACATCTACATCAATATTGCCGCATTGAAATAGGAATGGTTCAAATCACATGATCCATATAGGTTTTGGGGACAATCCCCTTTCCCTTGAGTTGGAATTAGCTCACTAGGAACAAATACTCGTTTTGTAGTTAGAAAAACTTGGGGCAGAGAGGTATCCTTGAAATGCGAAAAAAAAAATTTCATATGCAAATTCATTGTATTAAAACCCAACCCGACCTGGTAATATGAAACCCGGGTTATATCGAGTTTCAATAAAAATAAATAAATAAATAATTCAATTAAAAACTCAGGTTAACTCACAATCTGGTCATTTTAAGAAAAACTTGGTTAAAACTTGTTAATTTTTTTTCTTTTTAAATATTTTTTAATTTTTATTTATTATAAAAAAATCGAGTTAATCAAAATAAACCCGAGTTAATTCGATAACATGCTATGTCAGGCTTAAAAAATGTGTGTAAATTAATAACTTGTGTATGTATCCTAGCTACATTTCAAACTATAAGAGACAAACAAACGAAAGAAAACGTACCCTTGGTGACAGCATTATGCTTTTTCCCTGAGCCCTTCTATTTTGAAACAATATTGCCTATGGTTTATAACCTAGAAAGCTTCTCTTTTCAACACTACAGCTGCATTATTTTTAGTAGTAAAACTAAGCTTGTAGAGGGATCGATGTGGGGTTTGTATAATTAAGAATCTCTCTCACGAGACCTTGAAAGTTGAAGCCTTTGGGAGTGTTGGAGAGGGAGAGAATATTCTGAGGCCGCCACAGTTCAACAGCTAAATTCCAAAGATTATATACTAAACAAAGTCAGAAAGCAAGAACATGATTAGAGTATGATTAAGGGGTTTGCAGGAGAAGTCAGCCCACAAGGAGACGACCGCTAGCTAGCTCACAATTCTAAAAATTCACTGCCTTTGTCAGCTGGCTGTCGTTCGTTTAATTAACCTCTTCCCTAGCTATACTTTGATTCATTAAACTATTATTATCATAGCATAATTAATTAAGATTAAGAGAGAGATTAAGAGAGAGAAAGAGAGCCAGATCACCATTATTAGGGCATCTCTAATATATTCCATCCTGAAATTTTCTATTGATTTCGTGTAGATCTGAAGCAATTTTTACTATATATCTACATGTGTGCTACGTACGCCTTGCAACTAATTAAATGGTGTTCAAAGTTTATTTCAATTTAACTCATGCAACAACAACACAAAATGTACATATAATTCAAGATTCTCGATTTTTTTGACCTTTAAAGTCATCATTTTTAAATTTGTAACATTTTTTTTAAATCCCATATATATTTTACTTAGATTGATCAATGAAGAACTTAGATTCAATGTATAAAATCAAGAAAAAAAAAAGGAGATGAAGAAGGAGAACTCGACAGAAAAAAATACTTTTTATATTAGATTTAATATGTTAAGTCTAGTATGAATAATGAAAATACTGAATTGAAAATATATCTTCTCGACTCAATATTTGTACGAGAAAATAATATTTTTTTTATATAGTTAGGATATCTTACAAAATAAGTATTGGATTCTAGTACAATATACTACGAAAACTAGTCTTAAAAATACTGCCACCAGTAAAATGAAAAAAAAATTTTAGAAATTAACTAAAAAAGTTTTCTTTGACTATTCATGCTCCTTGATCATGATCCATGGCCATTGCTTTTAACACATGAAGCAAGCATCTTTACAATCCACAAAAGAAAAGCAAACGTAAAAGGCTTTGAAGCATAAAAGTGTAAAGCTGATCATGCATCTACCATTCAAGATCAGACCACCAACCTAACTTCTACACTAATCAATTTATTTAAATAATATTTTATTTTTCAATTTATAAATATTCATGTAAATCATTAATTCCCTAGCTAACAAGCACCCGCTACATTAATCAAAATTAAAAAAAAAAAAAGGGTCAAGTGGGTAACAAATCTAGTCAATTTTGAGCTGAGGGAGATATTGCCAAATGCTACTGGTCATGACTCTTACTGCCTTCAGGACGATTTTTCCCTTTTATGTGTTCCTTTCATGGTTTCCTTTGGATTTTACCTCCCTTCATAGTTGGGCACATGCATGCCAGTTTTTGTAACACAAACAAAATATATACTACCATCCAAGATTTGGACTTTTAAATAATTACAAGAATATTATAAAATCCAGCCTAACTTAACATGTCGATCTAAAACTTAACCGACCCGACCCAACTTTTATCCCGGGTTGAGTTTTAAAGAGTTCAACATAAATAAACTTATTTGACATGGTCAAAATTTAATTTGATTTTTTTATTTTTTTAAAAGATCATATTTTATTTATTTATTATTAAAACGATATTATTTTAATTGATTGAATCAACCAGCATCATCCATGACTTCAATCTTCAACAGGATAATGAACTGGATCAAATTTGATAACTTTGTTTTCTTATACTCGAAGTGTGTGTGTCGAGGTGAATATAACTTGTTTTGAAAGAAAACGGGAATTTTGACTAGTAGCCAGGAACTGAAAAAGATTTTACTTTTGATGAAAATGAGGATGCATAAAGAAGAGAATGTGACTGGTTGGGTGTGCTAGTCACTCTCAAGTCTAGCGCTAGAGGTCATGTTAATTCATCTTTTTGAAAAAAAACAAACATATATAGTCCATAGCATTGCTTTTGTATGATCACCAGGTTATAGTTGTTTCAAATCATAATGAGAATTTCTTATGCTGGACAATGAATTGGATTCACAACCTTCTTGTTTTTGTTTTTGAAAAATATTTTAAAAAATAATTATTATGGGAGTAATTTCAATACGAAGTAAGCTCTTACTTCTTACTTTGAGGGGCGGTGGTGCTCCTAATTAGTCTTTATAAGCTGTAATTGTCATGTATAGTGCACATATTGCAACGAGTTAGACATATGCATTATTACTTGGAAATGGCCTTAAAGAGGGTTATATATCCTAAAGTTTAAATGTCTATAGGGATCATATTGCAAAAATGGGGCAGTCTTGACCTCACAATGTAGGTTGATGTTTGATATGGGTTTGCATGGTTAATTGAGCCTTCCATTATGGCTATGTAGTAGCTAAAAACCAAAGAAAACAGTCCAATCTACTTGCTTTTGAGCATATCTTGGCTATATAGGATAACCTAGGCTCTCATAAAATGTTTGTTGGGTTCTAGGAAATAATTAATTAACTCCCATTAATTTATCATCCAATGCACAATATTTAAAGTTGAAAGATTAGAAAAATAAGAGAAACAAAAAGCAAGCAAATTATGTGATAATCATTTCTAATTGAAAAAGGCATGGGAGATTAGCATTCTCCCATGCTCATCATATGTGTCATCATGCACCTTTGTGTGTTTTTGCCATTCACTCTTTCAAGCAATATCCTCTCTCCCTTCCTCTATCTCAACTTTAACTTTTTCACCACCTCCCAAGAACATTTTTTTAATTAATTATTCTATCCGAGCCTTAGCTGAAAAGCAAGTGCTAATTCAAATGTCTGCAGCATAGTAGAGATAGAAAGAGAAGGGGGAGAGTGGGGGAGAGAGAGAACAAGTCTTGCATATATCTTCTTATATTGTTAGGGTTGAGACACCACAAGACAAAACCTTTTCTCTTGGTTTTTCCCTTAACCACAATTGTAATAGCTCTCTTTGTTGACCCTTTTGCTTTGTGTAACTAGCTACGTTGAGTAAACTCGAGTGATATGTTAGAGAAGATCATGGCAACAGAAGAAGCAATAACAAGTAGTAACAATGGTTTTGTTGAAAACCCTGTTGGTGGATCCAATCCTCCTGCTCTAAAGAAGAAGAGAAACCTCCCAGGAACTCCAGGCAAGCTAGAGGCCAGCTTGTTTATTTATTTTTCTTCTTTTTGAGTTTGTGTTCGTGTTCGTGTTTATGTTGTTATTATTCTTTCTGTCCGCCTTTCCCTTTCTGTCTTTATGATCATATATGATCGTCAGTATATTCAAAGTTATTCATGTCTATCAAGCTTTATTGCCCTAATATTCAAATGAGAATATTGATTCTTCTATGCAGATCCTGAAGCAGAAGTCATAGCTTTATCACCAAAAACTCTCATGGCCACCAACAGATTCTTGTGTGAAATATGTGGTAAAGGGTTTCAGAGAGATCAAAATCTACAACTCCATAGGAGAGGACACAACCTTCCATGGAAGCTCAAGCAAAGGACTAACAAAGAAGTAAAAAAACGTGTTTATGTCTGCCCTGAAAAGACCTGTGTCCATCATCATCCTTCTAGGGCTCTTGGAGACTTAACAGGTATAAAGAAGCACTTTTGTAGGAAGCATGGAGAGAAGAAGTGGAAGTGTGAAAAATGTTCAAAAAGATACGCTGTGCAATCAGATTGGAAAGCGCACTCAAAGACTTGTGGCACTAGGGAGTACAAATGTGACTGTGGGACTCTATTTTCAAGGTATAATTTTTTGCAAGGATTTTTATTTGAATTTATAGTGATGATGGTACTCAAATACTATAGATTTGTAGTAGTAAGCAAGGGTTTCAAGAATAAAATGACTAACGAGGACTAGTTAATAAAGCATGAAAGTGATTCAAGTGGTGATAGAGCATCGCTTTTTCTCTTGTCAACAACACTACCCGTGTCGAAATAGAAACTATGTGGAGCATGAAAATGATTTTTTGTGGTTGTGTTATCTTTGGCTGTGCACCGGCCCCCTTCACTTTCTATCTCTCAGAACTGAAAAATAAAGAGAGCATGGAGATATATATGGTGAAGACGAAGAGAGAGGTGGAAAGACCATATCAATTTGATGTCGTAATTAATTAGCCCTTTATTACGTACTAATGCTATGACTAGCTATGCAATACTAAGAGATTTGTTATGGTTTCATCATATTAATTAACTTTATGCTCAAAATCTTTTCTTGAGCAGGAGAGATAGCTTCATCACTCACAGGGCCTTCTGTGATGCCTTAGCAGAGGAAACAGCAAGAGTAAATGCTGTATCTAGCATAAACAACTTGACTGCTGGGAGCATCAATTATCATCTGATGGGGAATCCATTAGGGCCTAACATGGCACAACATTTCTCTTCAATTTTCAAGCCAATTTCAGGCAATGATCACCAAACAAGACAGGGAGGAGTTTCCTTGTGGATGAACCAAGGAGTACCCCAAGTGAGTGAAGCAATGGGCAGTAACATTCAAGAGATTCACCAACTTCGCTCTGTAACTAGTTCAGGAGCTATGTTTGGTGACCTTCTTGCTGTTTCATGCTCACATGCTCCACCATCTGATCATTATCAGTTAAATTGGCCAGTTTTTGGAAATAAGATCTCTTCAAATAATGCTCACGAGGAGCTGACAAGCACTTTAGTACTTCCTTTAACCAACGTTAAGGAAGCAGCTGCTGCAAGTCAGCTAGCAAGTGTTCCTTCATTGTATAGCACCCAACAACAGCAGTCCCATCAAACAACTTCGGCCAACATGTCAGCCACTGCTTTGCTGCAAAAAGCTGCTCAGATCGGTGCAACTTCAACTGATCCATCATTCCTTGGAAGTTTTGCGCTAAAGAGCAATGCTAAAAAAGTTCAAGATGGGAACAAGTTCTGTGGACTATATGGTTCCAGCCCTGTAGGCACTAATCCAGCAAGTGACGTGGAGAACTCAGGAAGTGATCATCAGATCTCCTCTTTGAATCAACTTCAAATGTACCCTAAAAGGCAGAAAATATTTCAAAGTGATCAAGATAGTCCTGCAGGAGGGCAAACTAGAGACTTTCTCGGTGTTGGTGTACAAGCCATATGCCACCCATCATCTATCAATGGCTGGATTTAAACTTCATGGGACGTCATCAGTTTCTTAATGGGAAGTAAATTTGACAATAAAATGGATCAGAAAAGAGAAGTATTTGAGATTTTAGTAATGGGAAACTTTGCAGGAAGGAAAAGGTGGCATTCATGAGTGCTTGATGGAGGGCTAAAAGGTTATGCTTAGAAAACTATTGAAGAGTAGTTGTTGAAGGAAGGAGATCCATGCATATTCTGTTGAACCCTAAAAGCTGATCCCTTTAACATGATGGCCTTTATTTTTTTGGGAAAAAAGAAAGGGAGGGCTATAGTAGTGGGAGCAAAGCAAGAGTACTATACACCTTTTGAGCTCCATTATTGCCTTGTTTCGCACTGTTGTGAGGGTATTTCCAATGGCAAAAGGCTTCATAATTTCTCGTAAAAGTAGGGTTTTATATAATTAGCTTATTGTCTAAATAAATTAATGTAGCTTTTCTATCAGCAAATTAATTAAGTACTATGCATAACTGTATTATATAGTATAACAAGAGATTATGTTATATTTTTCAAGCAGAAATTAGAGGGGAAGCACATTTCATGAGTTCTTATATATAATGCCCCACCATGATAGAGTTATCTCTTTTTGTTCCCCCCTTTCTTAGTTAATTAGATCCGGTTTATTTAGGATATAAACTAGCTTAACCGGTAAATAGACAGGTTAATCTAATTTTATTTTACCCAAATATAATATGGGTTTAGGATTTTTTTAATAAAATAATATTATTTTAATTTTTTCTTAAAAAAAACTTAAAAAAATATTATTTTAAAAAACACAATTCGAAATAAAACCTAACTCATGCTAGTCTCTAAGTTGGGAAGTCACCGGATGGACCCACTAGATAAAATCAGGTTTTATAATTATATTTTTAATTAATCAAATTTAGATTAAAAAAATGGATAGAGAAAATTAATAGAAATTAAGTTGTAGATCTTTAAATTTATTGGTAACTTTCTTAAGAGAGCATTTCCTCAATTACACATTAATTATCCAACCAGGCCAAGAAAATATATTTGCTGACAGATTTTATTGATCAGTGATCACTTCTGATCATACATAAATCCATCAACATGTATTCCATTTTATATCAAAATTCCTATTCAAATACTATGAATATTCCAGATAATCTACTATTAGAATACGTTTGTTTCAGCGTTTCAAAAGTATCTAAAAATAAATAAATTTTTTTTACTTCAAATTAATTTTTTTGTGTTTTCATATCGTTTTAATATGTTAAGATCAAAAATAAATTTTAAAAAATAAAAAAAATTATTTTAAGATACATTAAAAAGCAGCCACAACCAAATCCTGTACCACCATGCCAAATAAGCTATTTTCATTTTTTTAGCTTCCTTAATTGTGGGACAACAGCTTATAATGGTATAAAAGAAGATGAAAAGAAAAGGAAAAAAAGAAAGTTAAAGAGAAAAAGAAAATGTTCTTACCCCTACTCCCTCTTTTGATTTTACTAACTTTATTAGTTGATATGATAGAATGATCATTGCTTTGTTCTGCTTTTTATGGACTACAAGTAATCCAATGCTTACCGCAAATTTACATCCACACCGCATTTTCTCACCTCCAAATTTTAGCTTTTGATAATAATGTAGCAAACAGCTAGCTAGCTAGGTATATATTTGTGATTCAAAATAATATATAGTTCAAAAATGTCAAAGTAAAGTGAAATATTGCCATCTATATATGTTAGCCTTTTGTGCTAGCTAGTGCCAAAAACAACATAATGGAGTTTTCAGGGCAGGCAAAATAGCTGTGGACCATGTTGGATAGCGTTTGATTTCTGGCTTTTTTATGGAGAAAATAATATTCTTCATGTACTCTAGACACAATAATTCTGCCCCCATCTCTCTCATAATTTTTTCCCCATATGTATGGATTGTGAATAGTTTTATGCTCGAATAATCAAATTAATATAAAAAACTTTAATTTATTATTACACTTTAATTTAACCCGGCCGTTTTATGTTATTATATTTTGATTTTATGTTAAAATTCCTGTTTAACTTAGAAGCTTTAGTGGTTATTAAAATTATGATATTATAGAAATAAATTAATTTAATTTAAAAATTTAAATAAAGGTATGTTTTAATAATAATTTTATATTACTCGTACCTTGATTTCAAGTTCCTTAACTTTAATAATTTTTCTTTTTACATGTTTTAAATTCTCATGAGATCAATGATAAAAGGGTTACGAGTAGCTATATACATTTTCTATTATTATTGCTAATAAAATAAAAAAAAAAACACCAGATTTTGCATGGAATACAAAGATGACATTAATTCAAAACTAAAGACTATTACAATTTTGATCTGACTAATTTTTTTTATTTATTTTAATAAATATGGTTTAAATTAATGATAGCGGCAAGAAATTGTTTGATACTGAAAGAGTGTTTGGAAACGTGGATCAACTCGTGTTTTTAAAAAATTAATTTTTTTTACAAAAAAATAATATTTTTTGTGTGTTTTGGATTGTTTTGATGCGATGATCTCAAAAATAATTTTTTCAAAAATAAAAAATATATCATTTTAATACATTTCAACATAAAAAATATTTTAAAAAATAACTACAATCACATTTTCAAATATCTTTGGAGCCAAAGTGATGGGACAAAAAGAAGTTGTTCTAGCTCGATATTATTAAAAATTCCTCACCGTTGCATGGTAATATGCATAGATGGAGGTCATATGAAACTACAATATGCTTTAGATTTACAGGGGTGAGGAGTACACCTCCAAAGTTTTAAAATCTTAATTTTTAATATTTTTTTCACAATAGTATGCATTAAGAATATAATAATATCATATAATTGGTATCCGACTTTGATATAGAAGTGTTTGAACAATGATTGTAGTTATTTTTAAATGTTTTTTAATAAAAAATATATTAAAATAATAAAATTTTATTTTTAATAATAACATATTAAAATTTAAAAAAATTAAAAAGTTTTAAAATTCTAATTAATTAAAACGTGAGGCTAAACACCCTTTTAATTTATTTAATTTTTAAGTTTATCATTATAAATTTTGTGATTATTTTTTATATTAACGTATCAAAAATTTTGATTTAAAACTTAAAAAATATATTAATTTAAAATAAAAAATAAAAAATATTTTTAAAACAAAAAAAATAATAATCAGATCAAATATGTTCGTAGCAGTATGCACAGCCCAGACCAACTGCCCTGTCAACTCAAAGCCCATAATGATATTCCATCGTCGTTAGCACTCAAACGCAGCGAAAAACACAATGGAAAACCTCAATTTAATCCTTAATATATATGCTCATTCTAAATTGCATCCATAGCCTATAACGTTTATCAATTAGATTCCAATAGTTTCCCAAATTTTTCAATTGGGTCCTTTTATCAGTATTTGGTAACATTTTCAGTTTTTTTTGTACAAAACGAAAAGGATTATAAACTAAGCCTCAGTTTAGTTTTGATAAAAAAAAAGTTTGGAACCAAATTGACAGCAAGTTTTAGTTTTGAGGTTCAGTTAAAACTAAATATATACATGAGGGACTAAACTTGATGTTTCCCAAAAAACCAACCAGCTTGAACCCTACCTCCACTTCAACTCCTCCTCTGCTGAAACCTTAAGACTTTTTTTTTTGAAGAAATCAAGAAACAGCAAAAGCACAAAACAGAAACATGAAATTTACAGGCTCGCCTGGAATAGACCTCAAGATCAAAGACAAAACTCTGTCTCTCCAAGAAGACAACAGTTCCTTCCATGTGGGAACTTCAGTTTGGTCAGGTTCTTTAGTCCTCTCCAAATTTCTCGACCGGTGGACCCCTCTATCCACGAACCCCACCACCACCCCAAACCGTTACTCCACCCTCCTCGACTTCCACAACCGCCGTGCCATCGAGCTAGGCACCGGCTGTGGCGTCACTGGCATGGCCCTTTACCTTCTTGGACTCACTGACATTGTCCTTACTGACATCCACCCTGTGATGCCTGCTTTGAAACACAACTTAAAGCGAAACAAACAAGTTCTTGGCAAGATGTTGAAGACAGCGATTCTTTATTGGAGTAATGAGGATCAAATTAATGGGGTTAATCCCCCCTTTGATTATGTAATCGCGGCGGATGTTGTCTATATTGAAGAGAGCGTGGGGGCATTGGTGAAGACCATGGAAATGTTGGTGAAAGATGATGGGGTTGTTTTATTGGGGTATCAACTGAGATCACCGGAGGCGGATAAGTTGTTTTGGGAGATTTGTGGAGAGGCTTTTGTGATTGAGAAAGTTCCGAAAGAGGATTTGCATCCTGAGTATTGTTATGAGGAGACTGATGTGTTTATATTCAGGAAAAAGAAGAAGAATTTATGAGGTTTTTTCCTTTCTTTTCAGTCTTGGTTATGTTTTGGTGTTTTTGTGATTGTAATGTATTGCTATGAATTGGGTTCTTAATGTGAGTAATGGTGATCGAAGAAAATGAGTATTTGGGTGTTATAATATTGCATTTTATTTTCTTTGAGTTTAATTTTGATGGTTGATGATGTTTGAAGTATAAGCTCTCTTAAGTACATTTTGTGTGTATGTTTTGTGTTTGCTTTCTTTATATGCTGAAATTGGGAAAGGTCTTAGTAATGGCAAGTGGAGAGAGTGGGGGTTTTGGCGGTTACTTTCTTGCATTCTAGTTCATGCTTGATAAGGTTTGAAACTATATTGCTACTTTGTAAAGTTTGTATCTTGAACTAAATGTTTCGATACTTGCGTGCAATTTTGGATGTGTAATGTTGGAGGGCATATGAATGATAACATAATTGCTCGGAGAGAAGTGAGGGTGTGTATTATAGCATCACTGTATTGGATGTTAGCACACTATAGTTCAGTTCTCAAGGGAGATGAATTTAGAACTTTCTAGTGGAGGTGGATCACTCTTAATCAACAGCTAGGCCAGAATGGTTGAGTAGTGACTACTCCTAGATTTGAGTCTAGTTTTTAGGGTAGATTATTGCACTGAAGTTTTATTTTCACTTTCTGAGATTTGGGAAGTGTCAAAGTGGACTATGCTTCATAAAATATGTTTGATCTCTAAGCACAGCTACATATTGTTTACCCTTAGTTTAGAAAGTCTGAGGATCAGTTGCTCCATCTTAAGTCATATTACTAATTGTTCCATCATCTCTCTCTGGTGTTTGGCTGCCTAGCAAGGAAATTTAAAATTCAGTGCCTAAGCAGCATAATTAATAATGCAAATTAGGTGATGTAAGTTTAAAGAGAAAAAATAATGAGTCTAACAACCTCTCTCTTCCTCTTTCATGTTTTTCCCGTGGTCTGGTCTGGGACTTGTTGATTGGTGGCAGACCTTTCAAAAGATTAGTTGCTACAAGTTTAAAGGCTTTACTATCCGCTCGTCATTATCCCTCTTATTCATAGTGGAGCTCTGTATTTAGTCAATTTCTGATGTCAAGGGGCATTTTTGGTCCTTTATAGGCATCACATCTACAGGTCGGTGTTAAACTGTAACATACTTTTTTCCCCCAGAGAAAATAGAAGTCAAGAACAGGCATCCATATAGAGTTTTTTCCCAGAGGTTTGCTTTAGTTTAGTATCGAGGACCAGTACAATTTATTCCTGCTTTGTAACTATTTTTGGACTGATTTAATGTTCTTGGAACATGTATAATGTTTGGTTCTCTTAGAAGTTTATTGCTTAATTTGTATTTTGACTTCTTTAACCCTCCTTTATGATGGAAAAGGATTGGTTTTTATTTTCCTTTTTTTTCTATTTTGTATAAAATCAATTTTCGGGTTTGATTTTTTGCTGGCTTGACACTTTAAAGTAGGAATGTGTTAAGGTTGTTATAAGGCTAACAAAGCTCTCCCCTAACAAAGCTAATGAACTTAAGAATTGAAGAGAGAATTAGAAGAAGAAGAAGAAGAAAGGAGATAACTAAGAGAGAGAGAGAAGCACTGCGACTGCAGAATTCTTATTCCTTCATTACCTGCCTCACAAGTTCTTGACACAATGATTTATATACAATGAACTCTAGCCTCCTAACTATCTCAACTGACTATCTAACTATCTAACTAACAATCAACAACTCTAAGCAACTAAACACTGCAACTAACTAACTTTCATCACATGCTCTTTTCTTATTTACAGTTATGACAATTACTAACTAACACTGCCTCTTTAGCTAATTCAGCATATTTTCTTCTTAATTGTCACAGGCTGTTATTGATCTCTTCTTCCTTTATTGGCAAGCCTCCTTACTACCTTCCTCTCGTAACAGAATGTAATATGTTAACTTTGTTTTCTTGAATTGAAAGTTTCTGTATTTTTTATTGAGGCCGTAGTTGTTTTGTGTTTGGATTGTTGGATTATGGAGGTATAAGAAGTTGTGTTTATAGCAGACGATTTGCATGTTAAAGCATGTTGCTTTTGTGATTTAACCAACTCTCAAATTGTGAATAAAAGCTTGGTGCTTCTATAGTATAAGCTTGATCTGAGTTGGAAAGAATAAGTTTTTAATTCCCTAGCTGGGATAAAACTCTTAATGGGGCTTTTCAACAATATTATTAGTGCAGATGCAAGCATGCCCGTTATGTGAATTTGCAGTTCACAATTAGCATCAGGATCACCCTGAAAAAGCTATCTCAATTATTAAGAGCTTAGTTCTTTCATTACTGTGCAGGATATTCATTGTATGATATGTGCTCTGAGTTGATTAGATTGTAGCAAATCGGTACTTGGTTTCCAAAGTTAGGATTTCAGACTTGGCACTCTGAAGCATAATTAAAACAAATTTAATTTTTCAAGAAACTTGAGAGACTATAAAAAATTAGGAGCATTAATTGCAAGATGACGTATTGTTCCCCACACTCTGATTAATATAAGAAAATATTGTGAATGTTGTGAATACAACACACATGGACTATCTGTGTTCATCATTGCAAATGTTAGAATCATTCATTAGAGAGTTTTTTTTTTCTTTGTATGAAAACTTATCAGACATATCTGACTATTATTAATATCAAATCATTCAAATTGGTGAATGATGTGCTACTTGAGCTATCTCTTGCTTGAACTTCTAATCTAACTGGAGAATTGTGTTCTCACAAGCAACGCCAACCGCTGTGGACCAAATTATATTATTTTGTTGACAGTCTTTATGGATGGTCATTGCTAATTATTTTGATTCACGCTTATATTTTATTATTTACTGCTACGGTAGGATAATATAGCATTCATCCAGGTGATATCAACCAGTCTTTTCAAGTTCCCTTCTTGTCGGAAAATCAGGATATGTGCTGTTTTCTGTTCAGGGTTCTTGCCTGTGGTATGTTATGATCCTTTGGTATGTTATTTTGATTCACGCTTATATTTTATTATTTACTGCTACGGTAGGATAATATAGCATTCATCCAGGTGATATCAACCAGTCTTTTCAAGTTCCCTTCTTGTCGGAAAATCAGGATATGTGCTGTTTTCTGTTCAGGGTTCTTGCCTTTGGTATGTTATGATCCTTTTCCTGAACAACATCCTGTATCTTGAAATCTTGTGCTTCTAAAGTAACAGGAGAATTGTGTGTCTACAAGTAATGCCAAAAGCTGTTACAATATTTTCTTTCTGTCGCTTATTGATGATCATGCAAATTAATTTGTGATTCCTGCATATATCAATTATTTAGCAATAGAGTAGGATAGCTGGCTTTGGTGGTTCACCCGATGGTTTCAACTAGTCTTGTCTAGTTCCCTTCTGGTCTGGGAATTGGGACATGTTTTTGTTTTTAGTTCAGGGTTCATGCCTCTGGTCTATGGTTATCTTTTTTGTTATAGCATGAAATAGTAGTCATAAATGATTGTTTGTCATATGTAATCTGTTTCTTCCTCAGAAGTAGGCCTACCTCTAACTTTACCTTTAAATTTAAGAATTTCAGTAATTTTTTCTATTATCTCTGCGCAATACTTTTGTGGTCTTCTACACCTTTCTGAAGTTTGAGTTAGATTAGCCGAATTTGGGTCAGATTACATTATGTTTGAGCTGAATCTAGCTACAGTCTTATTGGTAGTCAAATTTGCTTTTTTTTTGGCAATGCAACTTAATTTCTTACACAAATAGCAGAACAACTTGCCGCAGTGTGAAGCAAGTTGAGAAGTTTTGCACAGCTTATGTCAAACTGATTGGACTTTGTCATGTCTGTATACAAGTGCTGAAGGAAGAAACTAAATTAAGTGGGACCCTATTTGACTCAGGAACAACCAAGCATCATGGGTACCACCAGCTGGCCAAGTTTTTCAAATTTCAAGAACTAGAAATGGGTCATCAGAGTGTGAAGTGCATGCATATACCCAAATTTTATCATGAAGGAAACTAGCCCCACAACTGATAATGACAGAAGAAGGTATATTTTTACAATTAGCTCTCTTAGCTGAAGAGAGCAGGTATTTCTACTTGAACTTTCATTTAAGCTTGAAGATTTCGTCTTGAGTTGTAATCTGCGATGTGTTGTGAAATCTTAAGCTTGCATTCTTAATTTTGTAAAATTAAAATATTTCTACTTGCTCTCATCTGAACAGCCAGGTTATTCTGCACAAGTCTCAGCTCTGTTTGGTCTCTGGCAAGGAAATGGAGTAAAAAGTGCATGGTTGGAGTTGAACTGTAACTGCTAGTGGAACAATATCAAATTTTATATTTTCTTACTGATATTCTACTTGCTTTAAGATTGAACATTGAATAAAATTTCTTGACTTGACCATAAAATACAAACAACCTAATGTTGTTGGAAAAACTTCAGAAGTTCTACATTCTGCTGTCATCACTTGTTTCATGATTGAGGATTCGCTGGTTCAGTTAAGAGGCCATAACTGAGTGTCAGAGCCTATCAAACAAGTATATAGCTCTTCTACAGGAAATATGTCATCATTTCCAGCGTCTCCCCAATTACAGATCATGTTTCCAGGAGAACTTGAGTTTGCCTGCTCATCACTAGATCCTGACACTGAAGGGTGAGTTGCAGCAGATGAGGTTGGTCCAAAAAGTATCATTTGTTGAACCTTGTTCAGCTCAAATTTAAGCATGCTAACTTGTTTCTCGAGCCTGATGTTTTCTGCCAATACATTACCTAGCTCTAGCTGGATGTTCATGTAGTCATGCTCTATGGCATCATTTTTGTGCCTGGCTCTTCTATTTTGATACCATATTGCAACTTGTTTTGGTGGCACGCCTAGTTGGCGGGCAAGCTCAGTCTTGTGCTCTGCTTTGAGCTTCTGGTTAGCATTGAAACTTGTTTCCAGGAGGTTAAGCTGGTCTCTAGCAAGCCTTTTCTTTCTGGGTTTGAGAGGTCGGTTGCCTTGGCTTTGTGACTGGTGGTGTAAATGGGAATTCATGTTTTCTGAAGATTAGAACTCAAGACGTGGATAGAAAGGATAATCTTCGAGTGCCCTTTTATAGGGTGCAGCAAGTACGGATTGGCATTTTGATCTTAGGGTCAAAATTGATGGGCCAAAATTAGCCCAATATATAGCTGCTCCTGCTATTGTGGGGAATGGTGGTCTCTAATTGGTAGAAGGTTCTTGTCTATTCTTTGTTCAACAGATCAATACGAACTGTAGCTGCTAGAAAAACAGATTGATCTCTTGACTGATCTATGATAGCCTCAGTATTATTAATCTATCAAAGTTTCTTCTTGAATAATTCTGCATTGAACGAGTTCATGCATGCTAAATCCTCTAGCTGGTCATCGTGTATGATATGAATTCCTGCTCTTTACAATCTCTAGAAATTGATCTCTTCAATGGTCCTTGGCATAGCTTCTTCTTTGAGCAAGTGATAGGGCCGACACATCCAATTTCACTTAGCAAAACATAGGAGATTTTGTGAAGTAGTCAATGGTACAGCTCCATTACAAATTGGAGTCTAAACTTGAGACGTTAAGACTATCTCTTCATTTACTTCTAGCTTTTTTTATAGGGTTAAAACCATGCCCTGGTACTTCGACTACTATAGTCATGTTGCAAAAGATAGCTTCTTTCCAAAAAGGAAAAAAATTGCATTTTAGGTATTGATGCAGTCATCTTTCTAGCAGGGATATATTAACCCGAACTCATCTAAATGGATGAGTTTTCAAACATGATGTTAATTTAATTCCAACGCCCATAGTTTCAAAGGATAGAAAAATAAATTTATTAAGGTAATTAATGTGTTAAACCAATCCACTCACTTGATAGGTTAATAAGTGATCTAATAATCCAAAACCTTGACAAATTCATGCCTTGG
>Ga0325403_1001016_pt1 | contig 22409 bp, 13 predicted proteins | sample PopdelMetagenome_19_FD_205665 | JGI IMG/M metagenome (GOLD analysis project Ga0325403, IMG submission 205665) | Populus deltoides microbial communities from Bellville, Georgia, United States - Xylem-PdKOR-R4 | ecosystem: Host-associated > Plants > Phyllosphere > Stem > Wood/Secondary xylem... | reverse complement strand
TTTAAAGTTACTTTCCTATGATTTGGTACTAAAAGAAATATATGGGTAATTTTTTTTTATACAGTTCTCATATAATAATCTACCGAAATTTTCACCAAAATTTTGGTAGAGTTTTTCCTATACCGGGAGATCCCAAGTTATCGACGTATAAAATATTTACACTTCAAAATCTCATATCTCATAATCCACTCACAACCCAATCATCTTGGGTCTCCATCCCACAAATATAATCATCATCACAACCACAATATTTATATCATATATTGAACAACAAATACCATTTTGTCCGCATCATAAATAAATATAAATTACTTAATCATGAAGTGTATAAATAACAGTAACCAAAATGAAGAAGACTTGATATTTAATAATAAATATGATATTTACTGCTACTTATATTATAATCCTCCAAACAAGAGTCTAAGTTATACTGATTACAAACAATAACATTATACAATACTGCAAAAGTTTACATTATAATTATATGCCGAAAAAGGAAGCCTATACATGCATAAAAGTCTCCCTAACATTTACGAGTCACACGGAGGGAGAAACGAGCCTCCCGAATATGTGAAGTTCCTGCAATTAATGAGAAAATAATAGAATAAAATCAATTATATTAAAATAGACATGAATATTTCAATAAAAAGATTATTTCCATAATAATAAATTTAGCATAGTTCATCAATCTCTCCTTTTATTTTTTTTTTTGTTAGATTTCCATGATTCGTTAGGCAACATAGGCAATTTAATACTTCCATCTTTTAATATGGCATTTCATTCTTAGACACCTATCTCTTATCAAGATTCCTTAGTAACCTTTAGCAACCAAATTAAATTCCATAATTCCAGCATTTCATATACGAAAGCCAATTTTATTTATGATTCAATAATCATTTCCAACAATTTAACTGATTGCTATACATCCGGCATTCCATTCTTGGAAGCTAATTTCATTTCGTGATTTAACGATCAGCTCTAGCAATTTAATCAATTGCTATCCATACGGCGTTCCATTCTCGGAAGCCAATTTCATTTCGTGATTTAATGATCACCTCTAGCAATTTAATTGATTGTTATACATCCAGCGTTCCATTCTCGGAAGCCAATTTCATTTCGTGATTTTAACAATCACCATCAATGATTTTATTGGTTGCTATAAATCTGGCATTCCATTTTTGGAAGCCAATCTCATTCTGTGATTCAAAAATCACTTCATTCTTCTATTAAATCCATATCAAAAGTTTCATCTTTATGACAATTAATACAACAACTCAAATAAATTCATTATCGGATTTACATGGCTTAAAAAGAGACATCTAAGGAATAATGTCACCCACTTGGAGTATGATGTGATGTTCCGGCGTGGGTACGCTAGAATGCCTTGGGGCCCGCTCCTGCACCATAACAAGATTAGAGTTTGTTAATCAGAAACTCTGGATCGGACCACAAATCTTATTTGACATATTCTTTCATCGAAAAATTTAAAATATATTAGTTCATTCCTATATTTCTCATTCAAAATCCCATGACCATTTCTTTTGAAATATTCATGGTTAAAGATTCCTCCCAAATGGTTGTCATTCATTCATCAATGTGCTTTTATAACTAAACATTGTTTTGTGTTCCAATTAAAACTTAACTTGTTTAATTAGGAATGTGGTGCGAATTCTATTTTCTCACACATTAACATATCCCTTTTAGATTATTAAGGAAAGGGAGGTTAGATTACTCATTAACACATCTAATTTTGCTCATTCTCTACACTCTTATAAATTTATCTTTTAGGTAGTAGCCTAACCCTTCTATGAATTTTTTATGCATAATTGGAGTTTTAAAGGTTCAAATTATACAAAGTTTGCTTCAAATGAGAATTAACATCCCTAGTATTAATTCCATGAAGAGGTATAGTCAAAATTCCATTCCCATCTTTTTCTAATTTCAGCTTCAATTTAGTCATTACAAGCTGTCACACAAAATACAGCAGGACTTATCTTCTGGTTTTTTTATTCATAACTTGAGTTTTAGGAACTTGAATCATGTAAGGCCAATTTTTAATGAATGTTAACACCCATATCCACAACTTTAAAGAAGAAACTTATCCAAAATTCCGTGCTCCACTGATTCAAAATTCACTCACAAGTCAGACAATAATTTCAGTTTTTGAATGCACAGCTTAACCCCTCATTAGTATTTCGCCCACATTTGGAGTTCCATAACTCCAAATGAACTAAATCTTGTTGCAATGGAAAGTTAACATACCTATACTTAATTACATGAAGAAAAATATCTCAAATTCTTTCGGTTTCTATTAAACTCAGTTGCAGCTTGGTCGTCAGAGTTGTTCAGCTATAGTTCAATGTCTCCCTTCATCAATAATTAATTAAGCAAAGAAAGTCTTCCTCTACTCTTTTCTTCCATTTGGCCGAACCCAAAGGCCTCTCTCCCATCCCAATATCTTCTTTAATCTTGAATAATAATGTCATTTTATTAAACAATTAATCTTCTAAGTGCAGAATTTATGAGTTTTTCCTCTTTCCCCCAATTTTTTTCTTAAGAACCGTAAAAGATAAAATCTAAAAATTAAGGGTTTTAATTACAATTTCAGTTAGGAAGTGTTTAGAATACTTTAGTTTATATGCTCTTTGGCCTCCAAAATCCTTCTTCACGTCCCCTTCTTCTTTTCTTTCCTTCTCTTTCTATTTTCTTCTATCTCTTCAATTAATATCCTTTTTCTTATCTTGATAACACCTTAATTACTCCTTGCATGTTTCCACTCCCATCTCTCTTTGTTTTTCACACTTTAGGGAGGGTAAATGGTGGTATGCAAGGTTGGTTGGTTTTATAAGAGGAGGGAAAAAGATGGGGAAAAATGTTCTTCCCTTCCAACCGTTGGCCTCCCTTAAGAGAGGGAGGCTTCTCACTCTTTTTTTTAGGTCCTTTAATTTCTTAAATTCATGTTATAAAATCCCTCTTCATTCATTTTTTTTTCAATTTAGCCCTTGGTTAATTTCTTACTCTTTATTTTTTAAAAAAAGTATTTTGACCGGGGTTTTACATGGACCATGTGGTTAAGGGTGTAAACCCCAAGTCCAACCATCCCCCTTAGCCTTTGTAGTGTGACCAGTATAAATACTTTACTCATTAAGGTATGACATCCTAATTTTGCATACAAGGGTGACATATGTTCCCCTATGCACTCCTTTATCACATTTATATGCAATTAGGATGGTCCTCATATGTATTTTCACATACATTGTCTAATATCATTTTAATAATTTTGTCATTTAATTTCCCTAAACTTGTCATTATAACAAAACATGTGTTGGAAGTTCAAGAGTTGGCATGTGAATGAAAGTTAAGGATTTGAGCCTTTTTAAATTCTAACTACTCACCATCCCTCGACCACATCTCTTATTGCTAGTACACATGTTGAGGGATAATTAGGCTTAATTGTATAGTCATCAAAATATCTTTGATATGTCCAACCACGTTGGCAGGCTTATATATAAGGCTAAAAGTTATCCTGCCTTTTCATTTTCACAATTTACATTCACTTTCTCGAGCTCTCTTTAAACTAATTATGACGAGGCTAAACCATCATAAACCACCACTAACACAAACTCAAATCCACCTAAGAAAAAGCAACTGTAATGGAGATTTGGGCTATTTTTATGCCTATAAATTAACATTTCAAGAGGGTTCATAGTGTTCTCGTGGGCTGCTCTCATTTGTTCATTCAAAATTCATTCATTAAAGTTTTGTAAGGTTAAAATTCTTTGCATCATTTGAGATTTTTTTTTAAGTAGAATAGACATAAATAGGATAGCATTCAGGTCCAGGATTACCATGAGAGGGGAAGTCTACAAGGAGTTAGTTATAGTTAGTTATAGCGGTTATAGAACTTTGAGAAGGGACTAGAGGACTTTGGTTAAGACTAAGAGATCACAAGATGTGATAATATAGTCTTGAGACCAACTAGAGGACACATACCTAAGTGAGGTGTCACTAGCTTAGATAGTTAAATGCCATGCTTGATTATGAAGATGATATTTAATAAAAAAAAAAAAAACTTTCAAATAGAGAAAATTAATATCTAGTTTGTTGGGGTCCATATAGAAGGTAAGAGATTACATCTCCTCTTTGCATGTTTAAATAAGGGTATAAAAAATAAAAAGTTATGAAAGAGTAACTAAAACCCTAAATTTTAAAACCACAATTGGATTCCAAGTAAAATGAAAGATTCTAAACAACTTCAAAAATCAATTTTTTTCTCAAAAGTAAAAGATATCTATTCTATAATTGGTCATATAATAATTAGTTATGTTTTTATAATTCAAGGAGACTATAACGTTCGTGAAATATCATTCAAGATTGTATTTAATAGTAACCTTGTCATTGTTCCTTTTACAAAAATCAATTTTTATTTCTGAAATTGATACACATATATACATAAAAGAAATAAAGGGATTGAGAGAGGTTTTCCTCTTTGAATTTTGGTTCCAAAGAAGCCAAACCAAATCGAAAACTCAAAATGAGAGGTAAATACATCTTTTTTTTCCCTAAGAAAATTATCTTAGAACTCCTATGTTTTTTTTAGTAAGGTAGCTATTATAATTTAATTGTTCTATGGGATAATTGTAAAAGAAAAAATTACCCCTAAAATCCTATAGTATTGGAATATTACACTTTGCATTTTGAATTTTATGCGCACACTAACACTTAACATCATTGTCTAAAAAAAATTAACAAAAATTATCTGATTTTTTTAAAGATTTGTTATTATTTTTCATTTAACGACTAAAATGCCCTTACATTAAATATTATAATTTTTTCATCAAAAAAAAAAAAACACAAACTAGACACCACCCTCATCCTTTTCTCATCATTGAAATTTGGTCATCTAAACCCAACAATTGAATAATAAAATTATCAATCTGGTGGAGATGGGATATGTAACATCTCATTTAAGTCAAGCATCTAAGATATAATTGTTGCAAAAATTTGATCCAACCCAATTCTGGGGCAAGCAATTCCCTTGAAGAGTACCCTCGTTATGCTTAAAAAATAAGGCAACTCCACCATCTTCATTCGATTCAAAAACCTGAACCCAGATAGCAAAACCAAATTGGGACATAGTTGATCTAGGAGCTTTTTAACTAGATTTTGCTTAGATATTTTGGATTTCTTGTTTCTTTTTTAAAAAAAAAATCCAGCGTATATCTATCTTTGTTAATTGCAAATATTAGTTAGTTACTCTTATTTATAGAGATTTGAAATAGAGGCAATTTTTTACTTGTCTTGCAATAACAATTCGGTGAGGGAAAAAAAACAAATTCACATATATCTTCTTAAATATGACATTTAAAGAGAAAATAAACAAAAAAGAAAAAGAAACAAGTATGAAAGGCTAGAATGAAACATTGTTCACCTTCTTCCACACCATTGTTCACATTCTTCCACATCTAAACCCTAGCCACCAAGACCACAAACCCAAAACCTAGCCATCATACCACCTCCATAATCACATTGTTATCCCTCCATATGAGCCTCTCCTTATTCAAATAACCCAACATTGAACCACTATTTCTCCTAATTTACCATTACAAAAAATAAAATAAAAAAATCAGTGTTATTATCACTATTTTCCCCACAACAGCAATAAACCTTAGCTTCCCCCCCAGTTGATAGCCATTGCCACTTAACCAAAACCAAGCATAGTAGTAGACCCATATCCATCACAGTCCTCAATTATAAACAAATCAGCTAATAGATCTTTGCCCACTGTAACTCTTTGTAAAGTATAATTTTTTAAAACTTGATACGTAAGTATAATTTCGACCAAACTATAGGATGTTAAACGTATTTTTCTTTACAAAAACATCATATAGTTTGATCTCTTTTTATTATGCTTTTTTATTTTTATAAATTACACTTTATATCTCAGGAATTATATGTTAATAATAGTTTACATCCTCAAGCTAGCACGCCAATATATATATATATACACATGATTATCATTATACTTCAAAATAACATGCAAAGTTACTACTATTTAAAGGATTAGGATTCTACATAGTTGATTTTTACCAATTTAGGAATTCATGGTGTTTTTGACAAAATAAAATTGGATCTAAAACTCTTAAATTTAAAAATTAGGAATTGATTTTGGTAGTTTATAAATGATTCAAAGTAATTTTTAGGCTTGATGATGTTTTTATAAAGTATTATGGATTCATACAACATAAAATTGAAGCTTTACATTTATGTTTGGAAAATAAGAAAAGTAGAAGGAATGAAAATCAAAAGAAAGAAAGCATAGAAATAAAAATACTAGAAGATAAAATGATTTTCTTACATTTTGATTGGAAGGGGTGAAATCAGAAGCAATGAAAATGGAAGAAAAAAGTTGATTTTGTAAAATAAAATAAAAAAGTACTACAAAAATTACAATTTTGTCAATTTTTGACCTTTCTAGCGTTAGCATAAACACTAGGAAACATTCCTCAAACAAAGGTAAAATCAATTAATTTTATATTTTATATTGTAGCTTTCTTTCCAATTTGGAGGAGAAATTATTCTTCGAAGTTGTTCTTCTTTTTCCATGAATTATTTTCAGACAAATCCCACATATTTTTATGAAATAGATGTAGTAATAAAAAGATTTATATACTCAACAATTTCTTCAATTTGAAGAGAACAAATATGATAAGGTCCTTGTAGAAAACTTTCAACTCAAACATAGAATCCGTACGTCCCACCTGTATCTTTCTTTCCTTTTAAAATCCACTCTTCCCAAATACTTTGATAGAGATTATTTGGCTAACGTTTCTAGTATTCCAATAACCAAAGAACAAGACAAGATATGTTCAAATATATATTATTTTGAGAATATTTAAAAACAAAAATGGTAAAGTGAATTTAATAATTATACCTTCATTTTTAGAATGGATAGTATATTTATATTGAGACTATCAAGAATAAAAGGTTAGACATTTATTTAGGGACGGAGGAATTACATAATTTGTTGGGTAGGGCCTTGCTCCTTTTATTTATTTATTTATTTATTTATATTTAGGGACGGAGGAGATACATGTTTTCACCTTCTTTTTTCGAATTCGGGCAACCTTGCTTCCTTTATTTATTTATTTATATTTTATGAAGGTAATAATTAAAAATATCGTTTAATTTTTATTTCTACTACAAATTTATATATTTATAAATTTCATTCTAATTTCATTATCAATGTTAAGATTGGATGCTCAGAAAGCAACTCGCTTTATGTATCCTTTTAAAAAACTCCTAAAGTAATTATGTATAATAAATGTAGAAAAATAGAATAATTGTATTGGTTAATTGATAGCTGTTACTTTGTATAAATATTAGTAAACAAAACAAAATAAAATATAAACAAGATATTTGATTTTCTTTGGTATCTTCTAACTAGGATCTTCAGTTAATATTGACTGTCTGTTTGCTCTTTAATATTAACTCCTATATATTCTCTAATATAATAAAAACAAATTAAATTTCAAATATATAGCACGTGTAAAAAAATTAAGAAATTTATTTTTATCTTGAAGTTTTGGACCCCTTCTTCACTGGAAATTGATTGCAGGGTTCTTGAGTGGATTATCTCAGGTATCAAAGAAAAGACTGGCGAAATCCTGCTCACTGCTAGACTTTGCGGCAACTGTTCTAACTTTCAGTAATCTTAAACACGTCTTCTTTGAACTCACCCGCTTGGGTAGTGGATACAGATTCTACACACTGCTAAAGGTGCTGTAGGATCCCAGAACGTTTGGGAACTTGGGGTAGCAGTAAGAACAGGGCATTCACGAAGACTGCTCTCTGTTCTATCCATCTCTCATGAACAAGAAAAGACACCGCTGTAGGTTTTTACGAGCGTGTCCTGGTAAGTGCATAAACCCTTTGCAGCTTCAAAACTCAGATCAACACATCAAACATCTCTCTCTAACAGCAGATCCATCTATCTATGGTTAGGGAAATCTAAGCTGTTCACCCAATAAATCCATTAAACTTACTGCAATAAATATAATAATAGTTCAAAAGTAGACTCTTACATTTTATACATCTCGAAATCTAATGTTGGCCCTCTCCGCAAGCAAGACCATGGGATCACTGATTAACAGCGACAAGGGTACTCACCATGATACTACCTACTAGAATAATATAGTTGAGATTTGTACCCCCTCACAAAATCCTATAATATATACTCAGGATTACTTCTTCCTTTTTCCCTGCAAACAAAAGAAAAAAAAATACACAAATACACAAATCAGCTACAGCTAACCTTCCCATCCATTCAGCAGCACCTCTCACAAAAAACAAAGGAAAAAAAAAAAAAAGGAATCAAATGTGGATTGAAACTTACTGTGGTTAGGTAATCATCCATCGACAACTGCTTCCGCTTCTTTTGGGAAGGAGGGCTCTCGGTCTGTCTTCCCATTGAACGCTTCGACAGGGTCATGCTCTGCTGTGTATGATGGCAATAAAAAAGTTTGTCAGCATAAATGATTAAAGATAATCCAACCACGTAAATCATGCAATCCAACATGATGAGTTTTAAAAACAAGACAATAAATGATAACTCATGCGTGGGAGTGTGTGGCAATGATGGGTAAAACTGGGCTAATGAGGATCATAAGTAGAACCTTGGCAAGCTTCTTTTCTTTACGAGCCTGTCTCTCCCTCTCATCATGTTCTTGGTTTTCCTTCTCCACCAACCGAATTAAGGTATCACATCTCCTTGCAAGTTCTTGAGTTGTCCGGGACTTTACAAACCAATCAAAACGAAACAAAGGTGATGTACGGAAAGCCACTTTCAGCTCATCCCAGTTCCCATATCCGAGCTTGTGAACCATGCACATCTATGAATTGCAAAAACAGCCATTTAAATCATAAGATGTTCAACATTCAAGAAAATGAATATGCTATTTGTATGGCATTACAGTAAATGATTAAAAAAAATGCACCATGAAACGATCACATTCTTCATTGTACAATTTCCCTTTGTTCTGACCATACTGGATCTTCAATTCAAGCCAGGGATTCTTGTAACGATCCAATTTCTTCCCAATTGCTTTCATGATCTCATCTTTACGAGAAATTCTGGCCTCCCCTCTTTCAATGTTCTTAATGATCCTATCATAATCTGTACGTATGCCACAATTAGAGAGAAAAATGAAAGATGGTGAAATTTTTTAAAGGTCCAATAAACAATAAAATTCAAGTTATCCAACATAATAAACCTGACCAAAACCAGACCCATCTGCAAACAGTAACAATCAAGCATAGTTCCAACAACTTTTTTTGTACATAAGTGACCAGGACCAGACAACCAGTGCAAGTAGACAAAAAATGAGACTTTCATAGAATAGGTTACAACAAACCAAATGAGCGGTTTCCAGACATTTTATTTGCTTCCAGTTCTGTTACCAAGGGCCCTTGCACCCAACAATACATATGCCATATGACCCCACTCTTAACAGGTATGAAGTTCAATCCAGGAGAACTTCATCCACAGCCACTAAATCAACATCATTCCACCAAAAATGAGATCACTTACCATTTAACTCTTTGTATCGCTCTTTGAAAACTTTAGCGTATCTTTCAACTTCCTCTTCTGTTTTCCCTTCCAGTTCAGTAGCAATACTTTTTAAGTCATTTCGACCATATTTTTCACAAGCCCTAATAAAGGTATTGAAGTCTCTTCTACTCCATGAGGAAAATCCCTGAAATTACACTGATGAAATGTAAGTAAGGAGACCCATTATTAACTAATTAACATTTAAACATTCCATTCACCTCTTCCAAAAGCCGTTCTTTTTCTTCCAGTTCCTCAGCAGTCAATGGATCTCTCGTCTCTAAATATCCAATAATCAGTAAATAGTTAGTGAAATGATGTAGAAGACAACATGAGGACAAAACAGGGAGCGCAACTGAGATAAAGTACCTTCAGGTTCATCCACATCAATTGTATCTTTCAGTTGATTCTTTTGATGTGCTTGCTGAAATTTTGTAACAACTAACCAAATAAGTAAGAAGCACGAGTACCTCAAAAAGCACAACTAAGCAATAAGGGCAGAGATTAAAACTTGTATTATCAATGAAAGCACCCACCATGAGGTGGCGTACTTCTTTTTCATACAACTCACTAAGCCTCTGTGTGTTGAAAAACTGGAAATCATGCCTGAAAACAGCAGACAAGAACATTCAAGCACAGCATCTCAGAATTCCAATACATTCCAATGAGAAATCAGCAAGTTCCAGAAGCAATTACAATTGAGGCATGCGAGGAATTCGAGGTTCCTTTGGTTTTGCCGGACCACCTTGACGCATTGTTTGCTTGAAGTATTCAGATTCTGAGTAACTGGTAGAAGGAAAGATTACAAAAAAAAGAAAACACTTGTCATATAATGTTGAACCAATATACTCAAAGAGATTATGGAAAAATGCAAAGGGAAGCATTACTTGCGCTTCCGCTCCCTCTTTGGAGGTTCGATCCAGTTCTCACTGACAATTTTCTCAAAGTCGAACTTGTTTTCATCCTTCATCAATAAGAAACAAAATACAAGCACTGAGATCATAGGGTGATGAAAACAAGCCTTGAAGTTAAACTGGTAAAATTGAAATCAAACAGAATATCCTCCAATGCATAAGAAAAATGGAAGAAGTGCACCTACCTTATCATCATCAAAATCATATAATTCAGCATCTGCCAGAAACCAGATAAAATATCAGCACTATTACGTGTAAACTAACATTCCAATCACTAGACAGATAAATACACAAACTGCCAAAAAAATTCAATATGTGGATTCACATACTGTCATCCATTTTAAATTTGATTGCATCTTCAGTGAATTTCTTCATCTTGGCATCGAGCTCAGCTGTTGCCTCTTCTCCCTTAGCAATGATTCTGTCAATGTCCTCATCTGTAATCGTACTATCCTTTGAGCTGAAAACCATCTCAGCCCCAAACCTCACCATTTGAAGCAGCTCATCTTTATTAACAGCTGTATGAAAGAGAAAGGCATCAAAATGTTGCACACACAAATACAGATAAGTGCTCAAAATGCAAATGCAACTTACTTTTCTGCTCTGCTAATCTTCCTTGTTGGATCACTAAAGCATCAAGTGCAAGCTTCTTATAAGCCCTCTCAATCACTTTTTCCTCAATCGTATACTGTTTCACAATCAACCATAATGAGAGAAAAAACCAACACAGATTAGCTTCTACCTTGGCACATCAAAGATCAAATGCAGACCTCTGTGCAAAATCGGAACACTTGGACTTCTTTCTTTTGACCAATCCTATGAGCACGGTCCTGAGCTTGCAAATCAACTTGTGGGTTCCTACAATAAGAACCCCCAGCATCAACAACCCAGACAAGACGAGGAAAAAAAGGGCAGATGCAGCTAAGAGAGACAGCAAGAGCCTCACCAGTCACTGTCATAAAGAATGACAACATCTGCAGTAGCAAGATTGATACCCAGACCTCCAGCTCTTGTTGACAACAAGAAGCAAAATTTCTCACTTCCTGGCCTGTTAAAGGCATCGATGGAAGCATCACGATCTTCTCCGCCAGTATTCCCATCAATCCGACAATACTGATGCCCACTAAAAATTAAATAGTCTTCGAGAATGTCAAGCAACCTCGTCATCTGCATTAAAGGCAAAACCAATTGCAAGATCAGTGATTAAGCAATTGAATTGTAACATAACCAAAAGGTTACAGAGGGACATTTCAAATGCTAGTGTACACAGAATAACAATCTTAGCTATCCAGCCAACCATAGCTATCAACAACTCACCTGTGAAAAAATTAAGACCCTGGAATCCCTCTCTTTTAGCTTAGGAAGTAACTTATCCAACAAAACCATCTTACCTGGAAAAGGAAGAATGCAAAAGACTGATTTCTGCTACAAAATTATGAACACAAACCCAAAAAACATTGTATCCACCCGAAGGCAAAGTTTACCAGCATTGGTAACAAGATGCTCTCCTGTAGTGTAAGGTGGACCAGGCTCAGCACCCTGGAAAAGATATGGATGATTACAGCATTTGCGAAGCTGCATTGCTATGTTCAAAAGACGCTTCCGTTCTCCACCAGCATTAACAACTTCAAGATCTTTCTGCAGTAAGGCCCTGTAGTACTGTTTCTGCATCTGGGACATTCCAACCTTCAGTATGGTTTCCTTCTTGGGAGGCAAACCTTTCTCAACATCTGATTTCAATCTTCGGAGAAGAAATGGCCGAAGGACCTTAGAAATGCAGAATCCATGGAATCAAAATATCAGATGACACCTCATTGTGGCAAAATAATTAGAATCCGAATATTTTTACAAAAACAATTGAGAGCTTTTCAGGCTCAACGCTAAGAAGGCAATGTGCTTACCTTGTGCAGTTGTTGAACGACTTCCTGCTGGTCATTTTCAGCAGAAATTTGAAACCATTCATCAAAAGTTTCAGCGGAGCTAAAAATCTCTGGCAGAAGAAAGTTGAGAAGAGCCCAGAGTTCATGAAGATTGTTCTGCACATCAAAAATACAAGAAATATTATATTTTTATAAGAGCAACTACAGAATATTATATTTTTACAGCCAAAAGATAACACAAACAAACACAGTAAACTACAGTGCAGCCCCATGCCACCAAAAAACAATTTATCAAACTCAATGAATTTAAAGAAATCTACGGTAAGCATCACAGCCAACCTCTTTCAGCATCAAATGTACAGATATTACATATACAGATCAGTTTTTCTACAAGTACCCATGCATCCCAACTTGGTAACTTTTCATGTCATTAAAGATTCAAGCATATACCTGAAGTGGAGTACCAGTAATGAGGAGGCGGTAATTGGTGTTATAAAGCCTCATTGTTTTTGAAAGGAGAGAATTTTCATTCTTAATCCGATGAGCTTCATCAATGATAATATACCGCCAACTGAAGCGACGCAAGATAGACTTCTCTTTGATGGCCATTTCAAAACTCGTAACACATACATCAAATTTCCCAGCAACCAGTAACTCCTCACGTATATGTTTCTGAGAAAAAATTCAGCGTGAAAAAATGCATACAGTAAAGAATTATCCATCAATGCATGCATTGAGATTATTTTTTTTCTAAAAAGAAAATCATGCAGCAAAAAAATATCACTAAACCATACTTAATGCAACTTACTCTTTCATCAGGATTGCCAAGAAACTTGATAGCACGTAAAACTGGACAAAAACGACGAATTTCATTCATCCAGTTACCAAGTGTAGATTTTGGAGCAACTACCATATGAGGACCAGTGATTCCTCTAAATTCATGCAGGTAGCCCAATAAAGAGATTGTTTGTAAGGTTTTGCCAAGACCCTGGATTGCAAAATGAAGATGTGTTTAATAGCACATAAATCACCTGAAACTCAAGAGGAAAAAAAGCACAGCACTTTTAAAAGCTAAAATAATGCCAAGACCATTTCTTGTTTTGCGCGTACCATTTCATCTGCAAGGATTCCATTTATACCATTCTCATACAGCCTTATAAGCCAGTTCAATCCAGCAAGTTGGTAATCCCTCATCTTTCCCTGAATACCTGCAGAAAAAGAATAAAAATGAATCTTAGCCTCCAAAATTGGGCTACCCCAAAACAATCACATCAATTGTAAATATTTCAGTGTAATGAGGATATGTGACAAGCCAGGCAAACATCAATAACGATGCATGCTATTCTTCAACTAGCATTAATTTGTGTACATGCAAAGCTAAGGATGATCAGTAGGTTTATAGGATCAAATCTCTGGTTAGCTTTGACAAAAATGGAATAAGTAAGAAATATCAATGAGCCTGCTAAAAAAAGATGACAGTAGAAAAACAGTATAAATAAATAAATATAAGTGAATCCATAAATGCACTGATTCATGATACATCAACCGTGTGTGTATGCAAACAGCAAAGAGAAAGTATTTGGATCCAAACTAATAGCAAAGAAATTTACAATTCTACACTTAACCTAACAGTCAGTCAGGGAGATGCATGTGCGTGCATGCATGCATCAGAAGAGTACATATATAAGGACATTACAAGATGGTTGTGCCACCAGCCGTGTGTTTCCTGATAAACCATCCTCTTCCTCCTTCAGGTATTCTTCATCTTCCTCCTCTTCAGTTACTTTTGAGGCATGTCGACCCCTAGATTAAATTATGAAACCAAAGTAAATTGCAGTTAGATGCACTGAACATGACCAGTACTTTTAGCCTTACCAACAAGCACACATAGTGAATTCAGAGTATAGAAGAGGTTCAGTCAAATCAAGCTCCTACATGAGTTGCATGAAAAATTGAATTAAGCATGAAATGCACATTAAACCAACTTTGCTGAGCTTGATAAGAATACAATTAATCTAGCAATCTAGCAAGACAATGAATGAAGATCATTGTCTGCTTACATATTGATGCATGCCCTTCACCTCACATCCCAGCCTTTTATTAACTATGAAGGCAAGAAAATGTGTATGCAGCCCATCCTGTGCTACTTAGTCTGACATAAAAAAAAACCTAGCTTACTATGATTTTCAAAAAGCCCTCACAATAAAAGTTTCTGAAAAAAATCATCAATCTTATTAAGAAACAACTAATTGAGTCATGCACAGTTGATACTTGATACTCAAAAATGGAAAAGTTTCCAACAAGCAATTAACAACATAAACTTATTTACTAGAGGAATTGTCAGCAAAAGTATAATCAAGCAACTACAGTATTCAATTTCTTTAGAAAGGGATCTTCAAACAAATAACAGTCAAACCTTCCCTTAGCCCTCTTCTGGGATGCTGATTGATCATGTTTAGCAAAGTGAGCAAACAACTCAGTTTGCTGCAGTAAATATTTCAAGCGTCCCTTCCCCTTGTTATTCTGCAATTAAACTAACTTCAGTAAACTTGCCCAACATCTTTTTCATATTCTACAAGCAACACATTGCAGAAGCCATTCTTGAAAATCAAACATACTATATCAGCATCTATAGCAGCATTTTGTTGATCCAATATCTCCTGAATCTTATGTTTCTTCAATTTTTGCATTTCTTTGAGTCTCTCCTTTTCACGCTTGCTAATTTCATTGCTGGTTCCTTCCTACAGTTCAAATTATGCACACAAAAATATCAAAAAATATGCAAAAAAATCAAAGGTCAGCAAACTCAGTACAAATACACGTCACATTGAAAACATACACCAAAACACCCGCAGAGGAATTCAAAAGGCAAACCAACACGGTTCACAATAATTTCAGAACAGTCAAAGCCCAAAAGGCCATCGTCAAATCAAGGAAACCCTACAAAAAAAGGCCTGGCCAAAACAATGCATGTGAGTCTACGTAGCTAAATTAAGCTTTTTTATGAACATTTATGCATCCACCAGAACAAAAACCATAACTACCAGTTCCCCTACTTCACTTTCTTTCCTTCAGCTTCCACCGAGACCCATCAAACAGTACATTATCACAGCAAAAATGCAGAAACACTCCTTCGTTCAGCACGGCAACACATTTCGTCGCTAATTTCTCAGTACCTCCTGCTTTCGAAGCCTAATTTAACAAATTTTCAAGTCTCGTCTCTATTCAGTCTACAAATTTCTCAGTATCAAACCAATGCTAAACCAACAAAGCTCCTTAAAAACACCAAAACCCTAACTAGATCCAAACACACAACAAACTATCAACAATTTAGAATGGCAAGACCGTAAATTACTTCATCAGCCTCCTCGCCTTCATCACCTTCAGCATCTCCATCGGCCTCATCGTCATCGGAATCAACTGAGCGAGCCACCTCCTCGATCTCCTCCTCGTCTTCCTCTTCGTTGATCTGCTCGTTGAGTGGCTCTTCCTCCGATGACATCGCCTCATCCGACGATGTTCGTTTCTTCGAGGGTTTCGCCATGTGAAATATGTTCTTCTCTTTCTCTTAGATTGGGGGTTTCTAAATTTTTAGAGAGAGGGAAGTGCGTGTCGTGGATTTTTGGAAGCGAATTTTGAAAGCAGCAAAAAGAAGGGGTCGAGGGCAGGTTCGGTAATTTATTTATGTGGGCTTTTTATTTTTTATTTATATTAGGAGTTTTGAGGTTGGTGATTTCCCGCCTTTATTGGGGAATCGTGATTTCCCTCCTGCGTGGAGGCTGGTTAGCCCATGGTGGCTCAACAGTTAGGTTTGTGGGCTCGTACCTATTGTGCCCAAACACAGTTTTATCCCGTTTAGTAAAAAAAAAAAAAAACAGAGAAAGAGGTTTTGGACGTCACTAATTACTAAACTATATTTTAGAAAAAATATTTTTTTATTATTTTAAATTATTTTAATACGTTAATATCAAAAATAAATTTAAAAAAATATATTATTTTAATTAATTTCTAAACTTTTAAAATATACTCATCATAGTTTTTACTATTCTAGTTTGAATGAATTTTGGTATATGTTATTCATTAATTAAATACTTTTCGAATCTATAATGGATATAAAACACAAACATATGGCACCACAAAACACATACGGAGCCAATAATGACGCATGATGGGAGTTGGGTTACGTGGGGGGAGCATTTGGGGGTTGGTTGCATTGGAAAAGGGTTTGAAGTTGTTATGGCTTATGTTAAGTTATTCTATTAGTTTACTTTTGTTTTTTAAAAGTATTTTTAAAAAAAATAATTTTTTTTACTTTAAATTAATAATTTTTTGGTATTTTTAAATATTTTAATATGTTGATGTCAAAAATAATTTTTTTAAAATAAACAAAAATTATTTTGTTTGTATTTTCATTAATCTCTTGTTTATACTTTTCATTTCTTTTACTTTACTTAGTTAATGTATATCATTATTATGTTTTTATTTTATTTATTTATGTTTCTCTTCTTCATTATGTTTAGCTAAGTTTATTTTGTTAATGTGAAAAGGTTATACTAATGGTGTCAAAATAAATATAGTATAAACTCAACATGAACTTTAATGTTTTGATATTAACATGTTTTGTATTTGTTATCTTATTTATTCTTCCTATCTTGCTTGTTAAATGGTTAATCTAGATTTGTGTTGTACAACTCTTAGATAACAAATACTTGGCACTTTTATAGCCTATTATATGGTATAACTGACATCTGTGTTATGAAAGGAACTTAATTTGTTGTTAACATAAGTTATCATCATGAATACATGACAACATTTACAAGTATTGGCATTACTCAAATAAGATAATTAATATGATATGTTAATAATTTATAATTCGATTGAAACCTCCTTTGTGTATGGTTTCCAGTTGAGTAATAAAAAGAGTTTATATTATAATTATTTGAAATACAATTAGTGGATCCTCTAACCTTGACATTTGTGTTATCCTTGTTTAATCCTTACATCAATATCACATCTCAAAAGTTCTCTTTAACGCCTTTTCATTTATTATTTGTAATTTTATATAGTTGACCTCCCTGTGGTTTGATCCCGGTCTTGCCGGATTATTTATTACTTCGACACTCTTGCACTTGGGATAAGATATCAATCTTTTGATAGTGTCATTGCCAGCAATGAAAGAAAAGGAAAAATAGGGAGTGTGCAGCTGGCCAAGAGAAGAAAATATGAAAAGAGGGAGAGATATCGAGACTAGCGCATTTTAATGTGTGAGCCTCCTGAGAGGTATGCTATTGGAAAAGAAAAGGATTTTGGTTTAATCATAAAATTATGATTAAAGTTCAGGAGTCGCCACCTAATATTATGATTCCTAGGAAACCTATGGTCTACGAGAGTTTGAGTAAGGGATTGGTTATGCAAGGAAAAGACGCATCACCCCCAGTACACCCTACCTAAGATAAGCTGCATTGTTGTTTAATTATTTAACTAGGTCAAGTTCCTATATGTTGGTCTTTTTCTAAGATCTAAGGCAAATCTCCCTTCATAAGAGAGTCTTTAACTTATTGGGTTCAATTCTAACCATTTTAAAGTCCAAATTTTAGCATAGTATTTATTTTGCACTTTGTATCTTTAATATATGATAGTGCACTCTATTATGTAGTTTTACATCACCAATTATTAAAGTCTACATCTAAACCTTGATATAAAATGAACAAAATGATTGGTGAGGAGTTTTTGACATTTTGGTCGAATCCTAATGAATAATCATAAACTAGTTATGATATCCCTTTAAAAAAAAAATACGATGAAGATGCAATTTTTTTGTTTTTTTTATGAAAACATGGTTGGAAAACCCTTAGGATTTGACTGTATGCATGAAAACAAAACATATTTTGTTTTTTGAAAAGCAAAATTAATTTAAAAGTTTTGAGATTTTTTTTAAAATTTTTAAAATTTTTTTAGAAACGTTTCAGAGAAAACCAGGTATTTTAATACCAGATTTGCATCTTACAGCGTAAAAAATATAACCCAATATTATGCAAAATTGGTAGAAAAACATGCGAAAAAATCAGAAATATTTTAAAATGACCCTTGAAATTTTTTTAGATATAATAATAGTAGTAGTAATAATAATAATAATAATAATTGAGCTGGACCCATCCATCTGGGCTAGACCCAGCCGGATCTAGTTGGGCCGACTAGCAACCCAACAGACCTGGCCCTTTCCTCTCTCTTTTTCTGGGCCAGGCCAGGCTGACACGAGGCCTAGCCCAACCCAACTCATAGGATAATTAAATTGTCTCATACATGTAGAATGAATTCTCGTTCTGCATGCAAACAATGAATCATACGAGAGGGAGAAAAAGAAGGAGAAGAAGGGGGGAGGTTGCTTGGCGTGGGGGTCGTGGTCGTGATGAGGAGGTTCGATCGGTGGCTCAGAAGGCTTTAATAAAGGAAATGGTGGTTGGTAACGGCTGTGAGAGGAAGAAGCAGAAACCTGTAGAGGAGAGGGGAAACGCGTAGTGGCTACGGTGGTGGTTTTTGTCATTGGACCACGATGGTGCTGGGGGGAGAAGCTGGTCTATTGGTGGTTGTCTTTGGCAAATGTAAGAGGTGGTGGTGGTGGTAGTGGCAGAGATAGAGAAAAACAAAGAGAGAGAATTGTCGGCTGGGGAAGGAAAAACCAAGGGATGCTGATTTTTTGCCAACTTTAGACTCGATTTTCTCCTCCCCCATGTCATGAAATCCATCCATATTTATAGCGGGTGGAAGATGGATATTTTATCTTTACTAGTGTCAAATCCTGGCCTTTTATTCGACCCGGAAGTATCCCAACCGTTGGCTTAAAGTAGCTATTATAAGCTATCATATTTGTTGTAGGAAAATGGCTAATCGGATTGGCCACTTTGGGGTGATATCACGGTCGTTGTGGTGTCAATCAACCAAAATAGACCACACTAGGGTGTAGTTATATGTCAAGTGATCATTTTCGTGTAAGTTTTGTCCAATTCGGTAGAGAGATAAAGCATTAAATGCCTTAGGAATGTGGCACCCTTAGTAGCCTTTCCGGTTGAAAGCATATAGAAGAAGATGAACAGTTCACTCAAAACGACACCGTCTTGGGAAATTGCATTTTAGTCATTTGATTTATGATTTCTCTTAATTACACCCCTGATTAGTTTCAAACTTTTAATTTTGTGTAAATTTACCTGTGATGAATTTTAATTTCAACCCTGGATTTCAGCATATATTTCATTTTGGTCCTTAGTCTTGAATCTATGCAATTTAACCCTTAATTGACCATTAAAATTTTAATTCTCTTCAATTTCACCTTTGATTTCAACCAATTGGGTCCGTAGAGTTTGATTCCTTTTCCAAAATGGTCATTGGCTTCAAATTTCTTCAATTTAGCCCATAATTGACCCACAAACTTTGATTTTCTTGCAATTTTACCCTTGATTTCAATCAATTGACTTGGTAAAAAATAAATTTGGTCTTCTAAAATTCTAATTTTCTCAATTAAGCCTAAATTAGGCTCTCAAAATTAATGTTTCACCAATTAAGCCACCTAATAAAATTAATTTGACCTATTTAAAGTATAATTAAGTCCTTGCACCTAATTAAATCCTTCAATTGGACCCAAATTAATTCTTAAACATAATTAAATTTTAAATTAGCCTATGATTAAATCAAATTAGCCTATCAAAAATCTAATTATATCCTTAGACTTAAATTTTATATAGATTTGTCCAATAATAATTTAATTTGACCTTAAATCTGCATTGTCTCTTTAGTTTTGAGTAAAATAGGGTACAATTAGGCTCTCAATTTCATCTAAAATTGCAACTTGATTTTTTCTATATGTAAAATCCTCGCAGCTTGTTTTTGCCAAAATGTCAGCCCTCTTACTATCATTATTTTATTTTTGTACTTTTATTTTGAGAGAAAAAAAAAAGTGAATTTGGGGAATAACCCATAAATGAGTTATGATAGTTTTCCCCCCTTTTACAATGCTTACGACAAAGAGTTTTGTAAGAGACTTTAGATAATAAGCTTTGTTAAAAAAAAAAAAGGAATGGTGATACCAAATCAAGAAATGGTTAATGCTTCTAAAAGTGTTTGAAGTGAGGGTTCACAAACGCATTCAAAGGAAAAAGAGATAAGGCTAGAAAAGGAATGCTAAAAAGCACACTCGAAAGAAAAGGAAATAAGGTTTGTAAAGAAAAGGATGATCTTATGAAAGACCTTTTGAAGTGGTATGGTTGTACTAAACAACCTGTTTATTGGTAGAATTCAAAGATTTTGAAATGATCAAATTGTCATAGGTGACCCGTCTGGATAAAAAATGTAAATATTTTTCAAAGTGGTGAAAAATGCAAAGATTTTTCAAGATAGTGAAAAATACAAATGAGTTTTCAAAGTAGTGAAAAATGGAAAGATTTTTCAAAGTGGTCTTATTGTAATAAGCAACCTGCCTAGGTGGAAAATGAAAGATTTTCAAATGGTGAAAAATATGAAAGATTTTTCAAAGTGGTCTTATTGTAATAGACGACCTGTCTAGATGAAAAATGCAAAAAAATTTTAAAGTGGTGAAAAATATGATTTACCTGGTAAAAGGATTTGGTCAGAGATGCCTTAAAAGGACAACAAGATAGGGCTCGAAGGTGTACTATCTAGGAGATGAGAACTCAAAGAAACGTTTAAAAAGAAAAGAGATAGGGCTCGAAAGCACATTATCTGAGGGATGAGGGCTCAAAGGCATGCTTCAAAGAAGAAGATAGGGCCTAAAAAAGAACGAGAGCTCGAAGGTGTACTCGAAAGGAGGTGGTGTTAGACAATGTACTACCCGAAAGATAAAAAGCTCAAAGGCACACTCGAAAGGAATAAGATAGGGCTTAGGGGCGCATTTGAAAGGAGGTTTGTTGTCGAGACGCTGGTAAGACATTGGTCTGTCATAGATCAAAGTAATGCATTATGATCAATATATATGTATACTTACTTGAGAAACATAAGTTTCTTTTCTTCATTGACTTTCCTCCTCAATGGTGAGATCAACTAATTTGTTCTTTCCTTTTCAGCTTCTCATTTTAACTTATAGTGATCCCTATCTTTCTTTGAAGAAGCTATTAACTCCTCGTTAGCATGTTCTCTACTTTCTAAGGTCTTTTTTAGAGTCACCAACTCTTTATGCTTATTTACCAGGTATCATACGTGGCATTTCTTTCTTTCAATTGCCTATCTTTTTCTCTCAACTGTTAGCTCAGGGAGGCCTTTATTTCTGCTTTTTTTAGGAGTTGGTCTTCCAGGAATTCTTGATGGCTTTTATTGTTGTCGAGCTCAATCCTCAATTTGTCCAACTCCTTTTGCAGGTCTTCCTCATTACTAACCGTTTTTCTTTTGGGTTCCATAACAACGGATGGCCTATCTTGCATCTGGCTTTATTCTTTCATCCCTTGGAGTATCCTCGATAAACTATCATTTCTTTACACTAAGTAATTAGGGCTAACTGAGGACTCTTTTTGATGCTTCTCCTTGTAGACTAAAACAGGCGCCCCTAGTCACTTTTGATGGTGTCTAGTTTGGCTAAAAAATTAGCCCCTTTAAACAGACTGGTATATTATACCAACCCCCATGTTCTTGGCACGTATTATACTCCTCTAAACTATCTGGCTACCAATGAGGGAGAGATGTTGGGATTGACGTGCTTTAATATGTGAGCCTCCTGAGAGGTATGTTATTGGGAAAGGAAAGGGTTTTGGGTTTAATCATAAAATTATTATTAAAGTTCAAGATTCGCCACCTAGTATTATCGATTAGGAAACCTATGGTCTGCGAGAGTCTGAGTGAGGGACTGGTTGAGTCATCCCCAGTGCACCATACCTAAGGTAAGCTGCATTGTTGTTTGATTGTTTTTCTAGGTCAAGTTCCTATCCATTGGTCTTTTTCTAAGATCTAACTTTATCCAAATTCTTCAACAAATAATAACTTCAACACAACACAATAATTTGGCCT
>Ga0325403_1001015_pt1 | contig 22414 bp, 18 predicted proteins | sample PopdelMetagenome_19_FD_205665 | JGI IMG/M metagenome (GOLD analysis project Ga0325403, IMG submission 205665) | Populus deltoides microbial communities from Bellville, Georgia, United States - Xylem-PdKOR-R4 | ecosystem: Host-associated > Plants > Phyllosphere > Stem > Wood/Secondary xylem... | reverse complement strand
TGGGTTCTTTTATAATTGAATATTTGTTTTTTCAATTTCACCCTCCAACAACTCAATTTACTTTTATTTTTTTAGTTATTTTATTTTTCAATTTCATCTTTTAACATTAGGTTTGTTTGGGAATTGAGTTTTGTAATTTTTTTAAATTTGCTTTCTATTGAGTTATCTCGGTTTTATGAATTTAGTTTTTATTTTTTATTGATTTTAACCTTCAACATTGGATCTGTTGGAAATAAAACTTTGTTATTTTTTTTTATTTATCTTTTTATGAAGTTATCTTGGTCTTATGATCCAGGTTGCGAGTTTAACATGTTAGCTTGGGTTGACTTGTTTTATCCTTTATTTATTTATTTTATTTAATCCTTCAACATTAGATTAATTGAAAATTAGACCTTGTATTTTTGTTTTTTGTTTTTTCTAGAGTTATCCTGATTTCATGACCCGTTTTATTGGTTTGATAGTTTGACTTAGATAGGTTTTTTTGTTATTTTTTAATTTAATATTCTTTTTTAATTTTATCCTTCAACATTAAATTGATTAAAAATTAATATTCATAATTTATTTTGATCTGTTTTTTTATAAGGTTATCATGATCTCATGATTACGATTAAAGATTTGACATATTAATCTATATCAATCCAGTATATCATCATCTCAATATTTAAAAATAAATATTATTTAATATATCACTATATCAATAATTTTTTTTTAAAAAAATATGTTTATATATCAGATTTTAAGTTTATAGTTATTTTTTTTATTATAAAATATGTTAATAATATTTGGATTTTTTTTACTTTAAAAAACAAATTAATCTAAACCACAACAAAGCAATATCCTAAAACTTAAATATAGATACAGTACTACATATTTGTTTTTCAAATATTAAAGTAAATGGAATTGGAACAATTACGGATACAGCAATTTTCATTAAAGAGGGACATAAGCAGACCAACAAACAACGTAAACAAGAAGACTTGCCCCCTTTATCAAAGCCAAAAGAAGGAAGAAAGACACACCCTTTGCATCTATCTGCATTCTCTTTTTTTCTTCCATTTCTACTTTGGCAAAGAAACAAGAAAGCATCAATCCTTATTTGATATTTTTTTCAAGTCATGGCAGCTGCAACAGCAGAGGCAGCCAGATCTTCTTCTTCTTCTTCTTCTACAGGTAGTGGTAGTGGTGGTGGGTCATCAGCAGATTCCTATGTAGGTAGCTTGATTAGCTTGACTTCAAAGTCTGAGATTCGTTATGAAGGCGTTCTTTTCAACATCAACACTCAAGAATCCACAATCGGCTTAAGAAATGGTAAATATTTTGATCCTTTTTCTGGGGTTTTTCTTTATACATTTGTGTTGGGTTTTGCTTTCTGGATTTTTGCTTTTCTGGTTGTTAAGACAGAGATTCTTTCAATCTCAAATGAGTTTTGTGTCATTGTGATTTTTTGATGTGGGTTGGAGCTTTAGAGTTCTTTTCTTTTTGGTACAAGTCATGTATGTATGAATGTAGATGTTGAAATGCAAATTGTATTTAACACTGGAAGGTTCATTTGTACCTGGGAGAATTTCTATTGGTAAAGAAAATTTTGTGAGCCCAGTTCAAAGTTCTATGCCTGGTGGAAGGTGGTAAAAGATATCAGCATTGACACATTTGATATGGGCTTATATTTGAAGAATAGAGGTTGTGTTGTTTAAGAGGATTAAATTAAGGCAGACATGGTTGCAAAATCTGCTTCATGGCACTCTTGGAATTAGACATTTTTGTTTATGATTCAAGGTGATGTTATTCATCATTGAGAGAAAGGATGCCATTTTGAAAAGAAAAAAAAAGAATGAAAAGTAGGGGATAGCACTCTATTTTGTGCAATGTTCAGTAGTGTTTTGTTTTAATTGGAAGAATCTGTTGGTTATGTAAGTGATATGATAGCGTTGATAAACTATTGCAAAATTAACTGTTCCATAGAATGTCCTTGAAGTTGCATATGGCATAAATGGAAGTTTGGAAATAGAAGAAAACTGGACCACAGGATTGTATTTTACTTGTACAAAAATGGAAGTTATGACTTAAATGGAAGTTCAGAACATGCAGATATCAGACCATTTTCATATGAAACCTGTGATATTTCCATGGCTGGAATGTTTTTCTTGAGCATAACAATAGCTTCTTGTTTTTTGTGCGCCTGCTGAAATACCTTATATCATTTTCGCAATATTATACATTTTTTAATAGACATTTAGTATTATACTTATACTGGAACCATAATGTGGTAAGTTTGGGTCACAATCTTCTATGTTTCGTGCTAATCCTAATGTAAATTACTGTAACAGCAACCACATTTTTCTGGAACCTATGCAAAATAATATGTTTTTCAGCCACTTTGACTTTCTCGTATTTCTGATGATAATGAAATTGTCAGCCTCAAAAGATATTAGAAGTAAATCTATGGCCAAGTTCTGCCTTCACATTCTGTATTTTATTCCTTCTTGTTCTTTTGGATACTGTTTAAAGATGTAGAGCATGTCTGTTGGCTCTAAATCACATTGCTTAAATTTGCAGTAAGATCGTTTGGAACGGAAGGGCGGAAAAAGGATGGCCTGCAAATTCCACCAAGCGATAAAATTTATGAGTTCATTCTCTTCCGAGGAACTGATATCAAGGTATACTGATTGTCTGCAATGAGAATCATTTGCTATGCATATGAAAATTCAAAGTCTGGACAACATGTTAAAAGGATTTTTCTGGGGACATGCATAATGTGTATAATGATTATTCTTACTATCACTTCTTATGCTTCATTTCTCCTTGGATAAACTATCTATATTTATTTGAACTAGAAAACATGCATGGTTTCACACTTTGACACTCTTAGTTTTGGTCAATACAAGCTCTTAAGTCACCACTTGCATGGAAAATATCTCACATTTCTTGCATTTTTGTTGTACGGTATGTAAGTTCAAAGTTGTTGTTTCTGGTCATTCCTGCACCATGTTCAGCAGATTGACCATTAATCAACTACGCACTTTAGCATTGTATAGATGGTCTGCCATGAGAAGTACAAGTTTGAGCTTTTTAGCCACAGACAGACAAGGTTTGTTTGTCATGGATGGGTTTTTTGACACTCTCCTACCTGCTCATTGGACAAGCAAAACGTTGCTAGCTGCTGGTAGTTGTAAGGTTTTGTATTTTTTTTCTGTGTTTTCTCTTTAATTTACACCTCTCATTAAGTTCTGGGTTAAGTCTGGTCAATATGTGCTAGGCTTGAATTGGGGAATGAATTCATCAACCATGCTGGTCTGACCTGGACAGGGAATTATTTGCATGTGAAGCACCTGCCTCTCTGCTGGCAAAAAAGTTTGGTGTACAATATTATAAATTAAGTGCCCCTGCAATTTTTGACAATGTTGCTGAGGACATGTCATGCTTAGTATCAGTTTCAGTTGGTTATTATTAAAGCTTTGCCGTATACCAGCATGCATAAACATAAAGGCATCCATCATTCGTTGAGTTTTGGAGGATCATATTGAATATTTAAGGAGTTACAATAGACCCTCATTGATTACACTGTTATGGACCAAACATTTTGTTAAGGTGGCATTTGGTACTCCATATTTAAGTTGTTATGGAATAGCTTTACATTTCTTTTTTCTTCTTTGGTGCATTTGGTCACAGGATTTGCAGGTCAAATCTTCTCCACCTGTTCAGACTGCAACACCCGTGCACAATGATCCTGCAATCATCCAGGTGAAGAAAATGACATTGGTCTCATGCATGTCTGTCCATGGATCGGTTAGATATTATTGATTTTGAGGTGATAAAATTATGGCTGATTTGGATATTATTATGGTCTTGGAGCAAATTTACCATGGGACCTCCAGTACAAGTAGTACTGCCTCTCCCCCTTTTCAAGGGAGAGGTCCAGAGGTCGAACTGCAGAGAAAACTCTGTCTAGCAAGGGTTGCCCCACTTTGTAACTCGCATGATAAACTTAAGAAAAGAAAATTGCTAATCTAAGTGATTTTGTTTGCATATATGGACATGTGATTCCAGAAGTCAGTTTCATTAGTTACTTGGTATAACTTGTACAAAATCTGAATAGTGCTTATTGTATCCAGGCTTGACATGGACTGATGAAAAGAATGTCTTGCTTTACTTAAGCACATTATTGTTTATTTAAATTCCCTTGTGCAGTCTCAGTATCCTCAAGCAGCAACTGCATCCATGAATTTGCCTTCTTCTGGTAATGGATCTCTAACAGATCCAAGTTCCCATGCTTCATCCAGTGGTCTTCCCAGGCCAACATTTCAAGGCAGTCTTCCCCAATATCAGCCTGATGCGAGTTTAGAATCATGGGGTCCATCACATCTCCTTCCAACCACAAATGGTAGTGGGCTTGCCATGCCAATGTATTGGCAGGGATACTATGGGCCCTCAAATGGAGTTCAGGCCCCACAGCAAGCTTTGCTTCGACCCCCACCTGGCTTGTCAATGCCACCTTCCATGATGCAATCTGTGCAGTATCCTGCCATGAATGCATCCAACACTTCAGCTTCTCCATTGTCAGAAAGCCCCCCTCTGTTGCCACCATTTAGTACAAGCACCTTAAATTTGCAGACTTCTACTCTTCCTTCTTCACGGTCTTCTGCAATGGTTTCAGACTCAAAAAATTTAACTCCTGATAGGGTTTCTACTCAAACACTTCCTAGTAACTTGCCATTGGCATCCCCATTGACTGCTGCTGTAGATAAAATTGCTATTGCATCACCAGGTTCTTACCTGCCCAAAACAGTCCCAGATCCAATAATGCCTTTTAAAAGAATGCCTGAACCTCCATCCTCCATCATGAGGACATCAAGTTCAGTCTTGAACGAGGGAAAAACACCTCTGGTGACACCAGGCCAACTTTCGCAGCCTGGCCCTCCCATTGTTCCCTCACCGCAGTCTTCACAGATAGCTCAAAAGGATGTCGAGGTGGTGCAGGTATCATCATCAGAATTGTCAGCACCGCCACCAACAACAGCTGCAGCAGAAGTGCAGAAACCCATATTACCTCTACCTTCACAACCTGAACATAAGGTATGCAAATTTTCTGAGAGCTCCATTATTCTTGACTTGAGAAAATTTGAAGTTGGCCTCTTTAAATTGATGTTCCCTGGTTCCTAGTTTGGTGGCAAATGCTTTTCTACAAGTTACTCACATTATTGAATTGTAATCTACCTCATCTGTTTCTTTTCTCTTTGAAGGTATATGGAGCGCCTATGTACACTTATCATACTAGTAGAGGAGGACGTGGAAGGGGAAGAGAAAATGAGGTATGTGCTGTCTTCCTTGCATTTCCATATTGGCAGATTTAACCTTTTTATCTCTTTTTTTATGTCGTCATGATTTGGCAATTTGACTTTGATGCTGTGTAACATGGCCATGTAAAATAAGAACCTTATCAGATGAGCTGTTCCTTCTAAAGAATATCAAATGGAAGTTTCTGAAAACATCCTACTTTAGTCTCACATGCTCTAATTTCTCTCTCCCTTTCCTTTGTTATTCATTATTATTAGTTGTTATTGTTATTGCCTTTTTAACAAGCAATTACTAGTTCTAGATACAGAGGTGGTCTTAGTTTTTGTGCTTAATTTCTCCATTCCTTAATCACTGCTAGTTCATTGCTGACTCTAGAAAAGTAATTTGTCTGTTTTGCTTTTCTAAACCAAAGTAGCTGTAGCCAATATTCTTTGTGGACTTTGAGTTTTAACAAGTCAACCTTTGGGATTGCAGATTTCACGTTCTGCTACCAGATTCGAGGAGGATTTTGATTTTACAGCAATGAATGAGAAATTCAATAAGGACGAAGTATGGGGTCACCTTGGTAAGAGTCACAAAGCTCAAGACAGGGATGATTTGCTAGATGAAGATGATGTTGGATCATCGAAACATGAGACCAAGGTATACTCTCTCTCTCTCTCTTTCTCTCTCTCTCTTTCTCACACACACACACACAAATTGAAAGGATTTGCCGTTTCAAATCCTTTGTACTTTTGCTTACTCTGTGTTTCGCATTCTGCAGCCTGTTTATGTGAAGGATGACTTTTTTGATTCCATATCATGTGATGCTCTTGATGGTGGATCACGTAATGGGAGAGCTAGATTTTCCCAGCAGTCGAGAAGAGATACTGACGTATGTGTTGTTCCCTATAACCCTCATCACTTTGCTTTTTCTAATTTTAGAATCTAACCTGATAAAATTTGTCAATGTTTTTGCCGCTACTAAATTATGTGGGGATTGTCTTAAGAGTTCTGTTTTATTTTAGAACAGTAAAAGTTTCAAAAACACTCTGAACTGCTGAAATGATAAATTTTTGTTTTCAATTATTGCCATGACTCTTTGTTACCATATTAATTTTTGTTTCAATATTGATGGGCTTAATTTCTCTTGATTTAAATTTGCAGACATTTGTTAATTTCTCCCACCATTGGGGTGGTCGAGGAGGTTGGGGACCTGGCCGAGGTGGTCGATCACGTGGTGGTTATTATGGAAGAGGCTATGGTTATGCTGGTCGTGGTCGAGGTTATGGCATGTCACACGGTTCCTTCTAATTATCACTCGAGTTTACAGTGTAATATTTAGTTCCTGTCAAAGTCTCACTATAACCGACAGAGTTTATAGTGTACTAGTCGGTTTGGTGCTTGGACTTTGCAATGCAATATTAACCTGTCACCAAATGGTAATGCCCTGCCGATTTGGAGATATCTATAAATGGTTGTGTACCTGTTTCTCTAGTCGCTCACTTGGGAATTGTTCTGGGAATAAACAAAAGAACCCAAAACAGAGAAGGGATTTTCAGTGAGTTGCAAGTCAAAAATTATGACGAAATTTACTTGCGGGGTTTTCCCTGCATTTTATGTATTGCGCCGAAGTAAAATTCAAGACCTAACAGTTCTCTTTATTCCTTTAGTTTTTCTTCAGTGTAGCATGCAAGAGCATGTCAGCAACTGTGTCAGAAATGGTAGAAAATTTACTTTCATGTTTCCCATGATTGCACTTGATATTATAATGGAAGGAAAGCAAATCCTCCATGTTCTTTCGAGGTAACATCCGATTAGTGAAATTCCTCTGCTTCCTCTGTTCACTGATATGCATGCTAACAGCACCACTTCATAAACTATTTTTTGGTTGCGCCACTTTCTTAGACTTGGGCAGCACATGCAGAGGCATTGCTTTATGATAATATGAAGGGCATATATTTCGTCAATTTTAAGGACATCCCTTTTTGAAGACGCAAATGCTCATGAGAATCTGGGTATCAAATACAAGTGAAGCTTCAAGCCTTTCATTCTGAGGTTTGAACCAAGTAAAAAACCAGTTAAGAACCAAAATGAAGCAAGTCAACAGCAAGAATAGCAGTGGCACATGTAAGAATAACAATCACATCGGAGCTGTAATGAAGTATCCAGTTGGGAGGAGACAGAAGAATTTGGGGATAAATCAAGCATATTATTCATATTATATCAAACTCTTAGATACATATTATTTTTCCAAATACTCAAACGCTCGAATACTATTATCTTTATCTTTATTTTTATTATTATTAACATATACTAACACAATACATTTAAAAATATATTAACTGATAAATAAAAAAAATTATGAATAGTAATTAAAGATTAAAGTGGAAAGTTAATTTTCTCAGCAAAAAGTAAATGATAGATATAACTTTGCAAATATTATTTTCATATTTTTATTTGAATGAATTAAAATAAAACAAAAAAATTAATTAAAAAATAGATGGTGATTGGAAAAACTTTCCTTTTAAAAAATAGGTCATACTCTATTGGGTCAAGATGGCTAGACCTATATACACTTTATTATCTTCTTTGTCATAACTTGTTTTTAACTCTTATATTTTTGAAAAAAAAAATGAAAAAAAAATACATTTTCAACATGGTTTGGTCAATTTGTGGTCATTTCATAATTTTTTATCACTTCACATATTGTTTTTGTATTTACAATTCTTTCAAAAAAATAAAAAAAAATTTAATCAAACAACAAGAAATTCTTTTAGTAGGTAGATGTATTGTAAAACTAATAATAAGGATTGGTTTTAAAAAATGAACTTCAAAAGAAAAAGAGAGGGAACAATGGAGCACATTCTATTTAAAAAAGAGAAGGGAAATTTTAGAAGACACTAGAAGGTTTTGGAAAATACAAGAAAACTATGAAAGGGTGTGGAAGAGATTAGAACCCAAGTGTGCAAGGAATATTTTGATTAGTATAAATAAACTCATCCTTACTTGTACAAGGGAGAGCCACACAGAAAAACTCATACATAATGTTTGAGAATTAGCCTAAAAAAAATCATAAATACTCTCTCCCAAAACAAATTAAAAAAGAAGAAAAACTAAAAACACGCATCACTTAAAAACACCAAAAAGAACATGGTGATCTCTCTCACCAAGCTATCTCTCTATTCCATTTAACACACACATATAAACTAAGCTTTTTCTCACTCAAATCTCTTATAAAACCTCACCATGGAAGCCTACCCTTCAAGCTAGACAAAGTAAGGAAGGAGAAAATCACAAAAAAGAAGAAATTACAAGAAGAAGGAGAAAATGTCAAAACTCTCAATCGCCCAATCTATTACCTCTAACAATTGTGAGATACACTGTCCACACTAAGAGGAAAAGGAAGATTAAGCACGTCTTATAAAGGTTGTCTTGCACCTCCAGATCTCACCGACGTGTTGAAAAACACGTCATAAGCTCTAGTTCATACAATCGCACGTCATTGTCACGCACCTCCTTGCTGCCCCACCAACTCTAGCAGCTCCGACGACCTTCAACTCCTACATTGAAGGCTGATTTTTAAGATCCTAAACCCTAACATGTTAGCCCTATTTTTAATGTTTAATTTGTACTAGATAGGTAGTTCGTATTACGTTGTGGGTTAGGTCAAGTTTTTCCTAACATAAAAAAGGATGATTAAATGATGATAATCCGAGTCAACTCGGGAAAAACTCGCAAAGTTCAAGGCCTAATAACCTAATGTCAAACAATAGAAATGAAAAAAAATCAGTTTTAAAAAAAAGAAACATCAAAGAAAAAACCCGAGTTAAATCGACAAACCTGTCATGCACGATATGAAATTGGGATAAAAAGATTTAATTTAAAAAAAAATAGAAAAAAAACCGAAGTTAAATCATTAAAAAAATATTGAACAAAAAAACTCGAGTCAACACGAAATAACTTGATTAACTCGCACCTGGGATAACCCCATAAAAACAAAACAAAAAAATCACAAAACTCAAGGACCAATAACTTATTGCCAAAGGATGAAAGTGAAAAAAAAATCAATTTCATAAAAAAATATTGAGAAAAAAAATTATAATCAGCCTGGGTTAACTCAATAACCCGTTACTCGATATATGAGATTAGGATAACCCCACAAAAAAAAAAAGAACAAATCATGAAGCTGAAGACTAATAAACCAATATCAAATTATGAAATTGAAAACAAAAATATTAATTTGTAAAAGAGGACAGAAAGGAGACCAAACTTAAACCAAACTAATATTTGAAAATAGTGACCCTGATCATAAGATCAGAACTACTTCCTAGAAGGCTGGCATAATTTTTTTTTTAAATCATAAAAAATTAAAAATAAAACAAATAGTAATCAAAACATTGAGGATCAAATCTGGTTTAAAAACTAAATGAAAAAAAAAGAATTAAGGACTACATTAAAAAAAATAAGAACAAAATAAAAAACAACAATCAAAAGAATCAGAACCAAAATCAGATACAAAAATTAAATTGAATAAAATGTTGAGGGATAAAATTAAAAACAAATCAAGAAAATTGATAAAAATAAGTAATCAAAAGAACAAGGACCAAATTAGAGAAAAAAATGAAATAAAATGATTAGAGATGAAATTATAAAAACAATAAACTTCAAAATCAACACAAATTACAATCAAATTATTGAGGGACAAAATTAAAATAAATACAATATAGAGAATGCAATTGAGTGTTGGAAGGGAAGCTCAAGGTCAAGAGAGAGAGAAAAGAGAGAGGAGAAAAATAGTTCACCACTACCTAACCACCATATTTTTCAACACACGAGCAACCCCATCAGTTCTGTCATCACTAGACGCATGAACGACACAATGATTGGCTATTTTTGGTTGTCCAATGTTATTGCACGCATCTCTTGAACGGCGTTGAAGGCATCCACAAACAAATGCGTGCAAAGCATGCATAAGCCACTTTTTTTTTGTAATATTGATATTTTTTAAGCTACCAAATTATCCCTAATTGAAACGGATAATAACACAAAAAGCATACTAAAAAGAATAAAATGCCCTTAAAACAACAAACTTAGTTTTTTAATTTGAAGGATAAATCCGTCAATTTATTGTTCAAATAAATTGAGAAGACAATAAAGCCCCTCTACGTTAGCCATTTTTTTTAAATAATATTATTATTATTTGTCAAGTTATCAAATTGCCCCTAATTGAAACTAATAATAACAGAAAAAACATACTAAAAAGATGAAAATGCCTTTAAGACAACAACCTTAGTTTTTTTAATTTAAAGGATAAATTCATCATTTTACTGCTAACAAAATGAAAAGACAATGTGAAAGCATAATAATTTTTCTTTTAAGGGTAATTAGTTATTTAGTACTTTGAAAAATATTAAAAAGACCAAAAAGCCCTTTATGCAAGCCTAACATTTGTTTTTTTTTCTTTTTAAGGATAATTAAGTCTTTTTACTGTTCTAAAAAAAGGAAAAGATTAATTTACCCCCATTCAATTTGTTAATGCTAATTGAACCTTATGAAATGATCAATTTGCCCCTCAATTTGCACTTATGTGGCTTTCATTGTGGAGGACAAAAACATCATTACACTATAACAATTCACAATGCAATGTGTCTTGCTCCAGAGTGAATTACTAAGGACCCTTAGTTTTTTAGATAATTTTAATTGAACATTTTGTTTAAGTTCATGGATGACACTTTTTTTGGTTGATATAATTGTTTGAGATGTGATATGTGTGTATGATTTATGGTGTTAGATTGATTTGAATTGATTAAATTGAGTATTTATGACATTAGTGAGAGTCTTAGTTTATGATTTAGATGGAATTTCTTGATTTAGATGTTTTTATGATTATTTTTTTATTGATATTGAGAAACATGCATGATATAATAGATGTGATGGTAATTGATTTTTGAAGAACAACTTGATTTGTTGAAGTTTGGAAATAGTTAGTATTGTTTAAATGTTGTTATATGATTTTGTTTTCAAGATAATGATAAGAGATGTCATTAAAAGAGTAATGTTGTTAGTTTTTATTTGGATTATGAGATATTGAATTGATAAATGATGTTAAAAGGTTTTAATTCTAAGCTTGAGATCTTGATTAAGTTCATTAAATATTTAACAATGCCTAACGTGTGATCTTGAGTATATACTTGATATTGGATAATGTGTTTTCATTTTTGAAATATTGTTGATTTGATAATTGTTAGTTAATTAATTTTTGATTATGTGCTTTTTGAGATTTGAACCAAGCAAAGTGTGTGAGCAAAGTGTGTGATGTAGTTTTGGATTTGTTGGTTGGTTAAGTGGATAAGATGAGATGGTTAAGTATAATCATATGTTGTATTTGAATATTGAATTATTATAAGAAATATTGTGATGAGCATATTATGAATAATTTTTTTAAAAAACATTTATAATGAATAATAAGAAAAACAATGCTAGAATAATAATTGTTAATCAGCTCAAAAAGATATAGTCTATCATTATGCCTTGTTTTCTGGATGGTGATTAATTAATAACAAGATTAATAATAAATATATCAAGTAAAAATGGTCCTTGTATTAATTATTTATATTAATTGTTAATTGATCCAAGATGATAATTTAATATTAAACCCTATCTTTTGAATATTCATTACCGGATAATATGATAAAATAATAAATGACCCTTGAATTAATTGTTACATGATGATATGGTCTAACATTAGGCTACATTCTTTGAATGTTGATAAGTTGATAATATAATCAATTAATACATGATCTCTAGGACATCGTGTGATAAAAAAATAAATTTTGATCACCATATAACCACTTTACAATCGCAAAATTAATTTGATGTTCTCATTATATCATTATATATTAAGTAGTCCATAATAAAATGGTCTGATAATGGGTCTTCTTTTTTGGATGCTATTTAGTATATAATATGAATCTTTCGTACATAATGAGTCTTATAGATTGGTGTTCCTATCATGTACTAAATAACTCCTTTTAAGAACCCATTAATTAATTGCTTAACTAACTAATCAACATTATCATCGATCATTAACCCCCCTTTATTTTTTTTTATAAGAAAACCAAGTCAACGGTCAACAAATCAGAATTCAGTTTCTCCAGTTCATCTTGCTCCTACTCTGAATAAGAAGTTCTCAAATCAATGAATCCCAAAGTAAGTTTTGGGTTTCTTCTTCTACTGTTACTCTGCTACTCAATCGAATCAAAATACAGCAAAGGATGTGATTTGGCTCTAACATCCTACTATGTTTGGCAGGGAGCTAACATTTCATTCATCGTCGAAGTTATGCAATCAAACATCTTAAAATCAAAAGATTTTGACACCATCCTCCTCTACAATTCTCAAGTATCAAGCAAAGATAACCTTCAATCTTTCATCAGGATCAACATCGATTTCCTCAACGACTGCATTAACAATGAATTCCTCGGCCACTTCTTCACCTACAACATTAGGACTAGAGACACTTATGGAAAAGTTGTCAATACATACTATGCTAATTTGACCACGATTCCGTCGCTAATGCACTTAAATACCTACCCTAAGGTTAATATACTCGATAATGGAGTGCTTAATGTAACTGTTAACTACTCGGTAACTTGGTTTCTAAGGACTACGGCTTGCAAAGCCAAACTCAAATGCTATTGAGTTTGGCTGCGGAGACAAACCCAATATCCTTGGGTTTGATGGGCAAGGAAATTGGGTCTGGCTGCTGAGTTAGACCCAATATTCTTGAGTTTAGCTGTGGAGCAAATCCAACAGTTTTGTGTCTGATATATAAAATAAACTAAAAATTAATGGAATAATTTTTTTTATTATTTGTCTTTAATGAAAGTCTTGATTTAAAAGTACTTATTTTCTCATTTTCGATAATTATTGATTCCTGCAACATTTGGGTCTGGCGGCGGAGCCAGACCTAATAGCATTGAATGTGATGGCAAAACTAGACCAAGTAGCTTTGGGGTTGATATATAAAATAAACTAAAAATCAATTGAATAAGATTTTTTATTATTTGTCTTTAATACAAGTCTTGATTTAAACATACTTATTTTCTTATTTTTCATAATTATTGATTCTTACCACATATTATTATTATTTTTTCCTTTAGAGAATCCAAGAATTTTGATGATTTTATTAAAAAAGCAAAATTTCTATTATCTTAAGCTTAAAATCTCTTCATTTCCTTCTTAATCCGGTGGCCATTAGGTCTGGAAAGCAAGTCAAACCCAAAAACATTCATTAGGTCTAGTTACCAAGCGTGACCTAACAGCTTTTGAAATCATAAATAAAAAAGACAATGCTTATATTAAGCTTAAAATCTCTTCATTTCCTTCTTAATCTGAAGACCATTAGATTTTGTGCTAAAGCCAAACCGAAAAGTATTGGGTCTGGTTACCGAGCATAACTCAACAACTTTTGGAATCAAAAAGGGAAAAGATAATGCTCTTGAGTTCGGTTGCTCAATCAGATCCAACAGTATTATCAAGCCCAACAATATTTTTTTAACTAAAAAATAACAAAAAAACACATCTACGGTGACAAACTTTATGTGTACGTTATGATGCATAATACAATAAATCTATATCAACAGTATATGCAAAGTATTTTTCCAATATCTTTTAAAATCCATAATACAATAAATCTATATCAACAGTATATGCAAAGTATTTTTCCAATATCTTTTAAAATATAGTATAATAATAAAGGTTAAACCCCGCACGGTGCTGATGTGGTAGTCAGTTGAAAACCTAGCATGAAGTAGGAATTTTCTCTTAGACAGTTCTACTAATGGATAGATTCTTTGTCTCTGGAGGCTGAACAAAAACACAAGCAATCAATTGAAGAAAGGAAGGCATAGATCCAAAATCCAAAACCCCGTTCCGAGTTTACCAAACTCGAAAACCCTTTAATAAACCCAACCCCTTTTTTGTACTGCATTTCTCTCCCTATCTTTTCAGTTTTGTTACAGAAAAGAAATAAAGAAAATGGCAGTTCCAGTGATTAAATTCCCAACCTTGATGGTGTTGGTGAGGTTAATAGGGGTGATAGTCTCTGCTCTGGTGTTGACGTGGACTGTTCATTACAGAGGAGGATTGGCTCTTGTCTCTGATAACAAAGATCTCATCTTTAATGTAAGAATTCCAACTCTCTCTAATTTTCATTTTGAGAATGATCAAAATCTTTGATACTGTACTCTTAAAACCTGGGCCCTGTTTTTTCTTCTCTGGGTATGGATTACTGGTGGACTCAGTGTGGTTTTTGTGCCCCCTTTGAAGGTACATCCTGTTTTGATGGTGATTGGGCTTGTACTCTTGAATGGTGAAGGCAAGTATCCCTTTTGTGCTCTTTTGGCTTGAGTATTGTGTGTATGCAGATATGTTGGGGTGAGATGATTAATTAAAATAATGTAGATTAAAATGGATCCCCAATGTGCTTTTCAATTCTGGAAATTGACAAGAGAGCTCTTTTGATGTGTTCTTTTAATTATGAATCTAACAAATAAGCTGATTTGTTGGGAATATTAGAAGGCGTTGATATTAGAAGTTCTACAATTAAATGTTTCGAGGTTTAACTGGTGGTGTAAAACGTACATGGCATGACATGCAATAATCATATTAGTGATTTTTTGTTCTATTGCTATTACAAGACCACGTTTAGCTCTGTGCAAATGTTTGACATGGTGTTACGAAAGAGACATGTATTCAACTACCTTTACACTGATTCTATACACATGCATGGATCTTTTGTTTTCTGATGTGTGTGGCTTAATAGATCCAGAATTCCTGATATTTTGTTTATTAAAGTTGAAATTTGTCATAATTATCAGGTGAATGGGTTTGTTCATCCTCAAAAAGGGAGAGAAAACTATGGCCTCTTTTGGTTTAATCATATTCTGTTAATAATCCAAAGAAGTGTTATTTTTCTTATAGTTTCTGTTTCAATATGGTAACATAAAATATGAACTTCTCTGGGGAATCATGTTTTGCTGTGGAGGCAGTCTCAGGAAAATATTTGGGATGTGGTTTTTTTATTTCCTTAGAACTAAGGTGCAAACATGCTTCATGTTGAATTATAAGTATGATTGGATATGAACAAATTACAATGAGAAAGAATGGATGGAATGTTGGACTTTTGTAGTGGGCTCCGGAAACACCAGAAAGCGAGTTGTTACTTGTGATGTTTGAGCCATGAGGGTTCAAATGTTGTTAGTGGCATGTTATGAACTTGTCATGTTTAGTTATCTATGAATTTGAACCCAGTCATCACTGGTGCCATGTTGGTGTTTTTTGATTTTGTGTTTCAATTGTTTGTTATTTGACTCGTGCAGCCATACTAGCCTACAAAACGGTTTCAGGAACAAAAAGCTTCAAAAAATTAGTTCATCTGACACTACAATTCCTCGCTTTTTGTTTAAGCTTGATTGGCTTATGGGCTGCTTGGAAATTCCATAATGACAAGGGCATCAACAATTTTTACAGCCTGCACTCTTGGTTGGGGCTAGCTTGCCTTCTCCTCTTCGGCATCCAGGTCTTTTTCATTTTTCCTTTTCATTCTCTTTGATGATTACCCATGTGCACTATGTTTCATGAAGCTTATGAGCTACTCATAATCTTTTCTTCATTCCAGTGGGCTGCTGGGTTCGTAACTTTTTGGTATCCAGGAGGCTCAAGGAATAGCAGGGCCACCTTGCTCCCATGGCATGTGTTCTTTGGGGTTTATATTTACGCCCTTGCTGTTGCCACTGCTACTACTGGTATCTTAGAAAAAGCCACATTCCTCCAAACCAACAAAGTAATATCGCACTACTCCACTGAAGCTTTGCTGGTGAACTCATTGGGTATCTTGATGATTGTTCTGGGTGGTTTAGTTGTTCTTGCAACAATTACTTCTCTGAATAGCAAAGGTGACATCCCCAGAAACGCAACAGAGTAGGCACGATATGTATATTTCCGTAACTGATGTTTGATTAAGAATTGTACTCTTATTGCATGTGAATCACAGGTTAATATTTATTTTTACAAGATCAATGTACCATGAAAAATTTCACTTGCCGTTCTATTTGCTTGCATGCATAGCATTGAGAGAAATTCCCAACTTGATATTTTAGAGCAGAGTGGTTTTTTGTGACCACAACTATCACGTTCCCCTGTGTTTAAAGGGATTTATGATTTTCTTCCTTTTCCCCTTGCCATGTATTTTCCATGTACATGCTGAATAATATACTTTGGAACTTGACAGTGAATTATTGTGTTGAAGCGAAGTCATCTCATAGGGCGTTTGGCACTTTTCAAAAAATTTAATTTTTTTATTATGTTTTTGATGTTTTTAAATTATTTTGATGTGTTAATCTTAAAAATAATTTTTAAAAATAAAAAATATTATTGATATATTTTTTTAAATAAAAAATATTTTAAAAAATAGTAGGAAAAAGTATGTGGCAAGGGAGAGGAGAGACCCCCATCGCTAACTTGTCTGTCCTAATCTCCTGTGTGGGGCTGCCTCTGGGTTTACTGGTCCAGCTCTAGGTTGAGTCAAAGACGAGTTCTCTGGAATCCGCTCTCCATGGAATTTCCGTTAGCTGAACCTCTCTGCCTTACCACCTTCTTTCTGAATATCGAGCTCCACATAAACACAATGAAACCCTAAAACCAATAAATCCCAGCACCGGAGGAAGGTGGAGCTTCTTGATTCATATGCATGTAATTGGTTGCGCCTTCTCTCAAGACCAGGTACACATACCTTTGTCCTTGTGGTGAATGAACGTGTCCGCGCTCTTGAGGAAGGACATATTGTAGTTTAATGGCAAAACATTTGCTTTCTGGGCTCGAGGTTTCTTGACCAAAATTAAACTGGATTAAAGATTTTCCGAATTCCACCAATTATCAAACAGAGGAATGCTGGAAATGACACGAATGCAGCGTTGTATTGAGAAAACATTGAACCTAAAAAGTTTCTTATGATGATGACGAGAATAGGATCAAAATGTCACACATCATACAGGGAAAATATAGAAGTTGGATTAATCGATTTATTGATGTGCTAAAATCGTTTTAACATGCTGTTATTGTTCTTGTTAGTAGGTAGATTTCTATTTTGTGATTTTTAAATATTAAAATATATATATATATATATATATATATATATATTTAAAATTAATATTTTTTAATATTTGTAAATCACATCAAATTAAAAAAATATTATTTTAATATATTTTTAAATGAAAAATATTTTTAAAAAATAACCATTACCCCACACTAATGAACACCTTTTTAGAATATCCTCCTACAATGATAGTGCGGTCTACTGCCAGATAACATCGTTTTTTCAAGCAGCACTTGTGTCCCAATCATGTCTGCAAGCATTACAAGGACCGAAAACATTTAAATTGCATAAGACAACAATGAGGAAGATGCTTTAAAGTAGTTCTTGAAAATTCTAGATTTTCCAGCTAATTCAGACCAACGCTCCTTCATGTGATGTACATGTGAGTTCAAGTTGCACCAGCTGCTAGTATCACATGCTAAAACCACCGGGAAAAATATAAATAAAGAGTTGAATAAAAATTTCTAAAACAATTCGAGGTGTAAGCTTTTAGGCAACAAAATTGTTATCTGCTGAAAATTAATTGTCTGAAATCCCCAAGAGGGGTGCATCTCTGTCACCAGTTCACAACATACATGAATACGCCTTGCTAAATCTGCCCGGAGAGGCAAAAATGGCACTCTACGCAGTCAGGAAATGAGAAACAAAGATATGTCAAAATCTCAGCATTATTCCACAACTGTGACCAGAGAGGAAAAGAAATCACTTTATTAGAAGTTTTGCTAGTCTTATTGCTCCCAGAAGAAGGATATTAGCATGGGCAAAATTTTTGGGGAAGCTTGATGATCCATCTGCATGCCATCTATATCCACAAGTGTTCTCTTCGATATTCTCGTACTATGACAGGCACACTTGTGGGTGGAACCTTAAAGCACAACATGATACGAGTCAATGGCAGCTTATAATAACAGATGAAAACAATATTCACTACAGTTAATAAATAAAGTAATGATTGAAAAAGTAAGTGCTTCCTCCCATTTCCTCATTCCCATCAGTCCAAGGTCCAGTGCCCACCAGATAGATCACCTAGCTTGGAAGTTGGAAGGTTTCAAGCAGATATTAATCAAGGTGTAAATGCGCATGCATCAATTTCAATTGGACTAATGCTCTGAAGACAACCAAGTGAAAACACCATGAACTTTCATAATAGCATAAAAATTAGTTCAAAATAAGACAACCTACCATGCCATAATCCGTGATTATCATTGAAACGTAATCTGAAGGTGTTGCATCATAACTGTCCAACATATAAGATCCATGGTCAGGTTCAGAAAAATCAAAATCTTTCATAGACCATTGTTAGCATCAAAAGAACTTTACATCAAATTCAGAAGCTGGAGAATTGCACTATTGTCCGATCCATCAAGGAAGTTGATGTCCTCTCTCCCATGAACCTTTGAAATCACATCTGGATCACCTGCAAGAAATGGACAGGTATTGGAGATATTAAGCATAAAGAAATTACAAGCCAGTCATTAATTGCAAGAGGCACCTCCTAATCCTATAGCTAGAAATGCATACCCAGTTCATTAGAGCATATTGAATCAAGCTGTACCCTTTCATGAAATTTATATGCTTCACAACAAACTAAAACTGGTACATGGAATGAATGAGCAACCATAGCAACACAAGCAGTCCCAACTCTTGAGTAAACTGTTCCGTTGGACAGCACTGACGAAGCACCAAGAAAAACTCGAGTAACTTCATGCATAATATAAGAAATGGCATTTATATGAGTGTATGTACAGTTGATTCCCTTTCCAACCAATCTACGAAGTAATAGTTGCCCTTCAAGCTTTGGACGAGAATCCACTACCACGACACGGAACTGTTTGCCAAGCTCATGAGCATGCAATAGTACCATTTCAACTGCAGAAGACGACCCATATATAAGTAGAACATCGCCATCACTGATCTTTGTAACAGCATGCTTGACTATCACCTTGTCTGCAATTATGATCTTCTCGTTTATGAATCTATCAATGTCTGAATGAAGATTTGTTTTTGCTTCCGATTCAGACAAAGACAAAGGTAACTTGGCAATTCGATTCTTCAGAAACCTGATTGCATTCCCCATGCTGATTGAAAGTGGGCGGCACTCAATAAGAAAAGAAACGTAACTACCTATTTTTGCTGTCAAGTCTCGAGGAAGAGTTTTTTCAGGTGGTGTTGAGTAGTCTTTAATGGCTTCTTGGAATGCTTGAAGCATTGCAATGCAACGAGCATTGCCACCACATATGTCTCCTGACAAATACTGCAATCCAACCTGTCAACAAGAAGAAAAGTTCAACAATTGGACAGCAACACCAGAACACTCAATCACTTATATACTGCAATCAATAAAGGTGGGTAGTGTTTAAGATGTTTAGGGATTTACGATAAGGGAGATTAGGGTTTGAAATTGGGTGCTTAAAAGGTAGAAATGGGGCAGGAATGATGATAGGATTCTGCTGGAAACACATTTCAACCATGATAGCCTCACTGATTCCTTTTACAGGACTCAAGTAAGAAAAAAAGTGACAGCTTTAATGGAATCGCATTACTAAGAAATTCACACTAGGAAAAAAATTATTCCCAAAATAACTATGTTTAGAAGCTAGTGCAATGTTGTAATGTATAGACTCAAGAGATATCCTAATCTAGGAAGAAAAATTAAATACCACAAGGAAAAGTAAAGAGTACTCCTAACTAATGAAGAACGATACCTCCTGATTAATAATTCTAAAATCAAATAAAAATAAAACTACTGATAACCGAAATTTCCACCAAGCCTTATTACTGCAAGATTACAGAAATATCCCTGCTAAAGGTTCATCAGTAACTGCCATATACATGACCATCCAGCTAAAAGTAGCAATCATCAACTAACTTCTACATAGAATCAAATGCAGACTAGATCATGGATAGCAGGTACACAACATTATGTAGACTTGAGCTATATCAAAAAGATTATTCCGGTTCATATAGTTATCTAAGATTGTTAAATTCATTCAATGTTTAATAACCAGAAGATATGTCCACAGAAGGTGCAAACTAACAACTTCAAATGAATACCTTATAGACAGCTGGGTGCATTGGATCAAGCTCAAAGAACTTAGACTCAAGTTCAGGGAGCTGAGTTCCACGTTCATATTGAGGCAAATGCCTGAACAACTCAACTCTATTCCTAGCTTCTGTTTGCTTCACCACAGCACGCCTCTTTGCCTTTTCCACCCGACTCTTGTCATCATATTGCATGCGTGGTTGTGGGACTTCCTTCTTTCTATCCTTTTCTGGTGGCCTATCACCTCCCTTCTTCTCTGAAGCTGCAACTGTAGCATTATCATTCTTCTGTGAAGGAGGTGGCTTCACAGATTTAGTTGACTTCGTATTCACAGAAGCTGCAGCCCCAGAAGCAGCAGCAGGTGTCTTACCACCTTCAGCTAATAACCCACCCATGATAGAAACCGTAATTAAAGACTGGGTTATTATAACAAAGCCTAAAAACAGCTGTGCTAGACAAAAGAAAACTGACGACCTTCAACAGGGCATCCCTTCATTTATTCCATGAGAAATTTCACAACATAAAAACCAAACAAAAAAGGATGAGAAAAAAAAACTCCATTTGCTCATAACCAAAACAAAAAATTAAGACATCCGAGCACATGAAATGGTAATTAAACATAACTAATTCCAGGCAACATCGATAGAACAAACTTTTAGCACCGGAAAAAAATAAATTGACATGTCCAAAGAAAATAATAGAGCTGTATTCACCTTTGGCAGCAGCTTTCGCAGCTCTTTGAGCTTCTTGAAGTGCACGCCTCTCTGCTTTAGTAGTTTTCTCTTTCAATGACTTGGAACGTGTAGATTGATCATTTTGCATTTCCACTGCTACCCCACCACCCTTTTCTGCAATCAAGTATAATTTTTAGTCATTTCCTTACGGCCTTGAGTCACCCTAACTAAAAATAAAAAATTTAAGCATTACTTCATAAATCATGCATCACAAAATGACCACACTAAATTGATTTAATTTGAATAATCATATTTAAATAAGAAAATAATAATTAAATATGATAATTAAATTAAAAAGGCAATACCAGAAATGCCAATATGTAAATTGTTGACAACTGAGACGGTAGTCAATCCACTTGCCGGAACACTACTCGCGGCTGATTTAACCGCCGCAATATCAAACCCTAACCCTCCCGGCAAGCTACTCGAAGCAGCAACAGCACCCCTCCCCATCACCGCCGCCGCCACATCATCGGAGAACGAGGCGGGGGAGGTGGGGGAAGCAGAAGGGGGGAAGAGTTCTGCGGAGTCACGGCGGAGAGGGGAGAGGGTGGCGGAGGAGTGGCGAGGAGGAGGGATCATGACGGGAGAGAGAGAGTTGCCGGCGGAAGGAGAGGAGTTGTCGACAACAGGAGGAGGAGAAGTGGGGAAAGAGAAGATTGGGTGGTCGGGTGGACCGGATAGAGAGCGGTCGGGTGGAGCAGTAAAAAACCCGACTTTACGGACTTTCGGGTCGCTTGCGGTTCTTGGAGCTCGCCGAGAGTCCATACTGTTGCAGAGAGAGATAGGGAAATTAGGGATTCATTAGGATTGGGAATTTGGATTTTGAGGTCGCAGAGATAGAGAGAGAGGGAGGAGGAGAATTTGGGGATTTTTGCTACAGTGATATTGAAGGAGTAGCGACACTGAAAACCGTTCACTCAAAACGCTGTTGTTTATTTGCCTTTTTTCTTCTGTTGTTATTATTATTATTATTATCTTTTCCTTTGTTTTTTCCTTTTTTAATATATTTTATAAATAATAAGAATTTTCAAAGGCATGGGTTCTTCCACCATACTCTACACATGTTGATTGAGGATAATGGTTGATCGAAACATTCTTTTTGCTACCATATCCAATATATATATTAGAAAAAGAACTTATATTTATGCTATAATTAGTTTAATTTCATTATATATAATAATAATAATAATAATAATAATA
>Ga0325403_1001013_pt1 | contig 22420 bp, 25 predicted proteins | sample PopdelMetagenome_19_FD_205665 | JGI IMG/M metagenome (GOLD analysis project Ga0325403, IMG submission 205665) | Populus deltoides microbial communities from Bellville, Georgia, United States - Xylem-PdKOR-R4 | ecosystem: Host-associated > Plants > Phyllosphere > Stem > Wood/Secondary xylem... | reverse complement strand
TCGGTCAGCTGCCCCTCTGCGGCCTTGAGGCTGAGCGAGCAGTGCCAGACCGAGCCGCCGGGCACGTCCACGCCCAGGGCGCGGCGGGGGTGGTCCAGGTCGCGGGCGACGGCCATGGCGGCCGTGGGGGACAGGGCGGCGTCGTCGTGGAAGGCCATGATCGCGGAGTCGCCGGCGACGAGGTGGGGGTCGGTGTGCTCGTCGGAGCGGCCGGGGCCGGCCAGGTAGCGCAGCAGGCCCTCCATGTCCTCCCCGCGCGTGATGTTGGGCATCACCTGCGCCTCACCGCCCGGTCACCATCCAGCGCTGCCAGCGCTCGGCATCCACCGTCCGCTGACGCTCGTGCTCGACGTCGCCGCGCTCATGCCCGTGGTCGGCGTGCTCGGCGTGGTCTACGTGCTCGACGTGCTCGACGTGCTCCACGACGACGTCTGCGGCGGGCCCCTCGAGGTCAACGTCGACCAGGTGCTCGTCGCCCTCGACGGCAGGGGCGTGGAGGTCTGCGTCGCCAGCCACCGCTGCGGCTGCGTCGAGGCGGGTGCGTGACATCTCGCGCTCGGGGACGTCGATGTCCTCCGCCATCGCTGCCGCCCGGGCCTCGCGGGTCCGCCGCGGGCCGGCGTCGGACAGCTCATCGATCGCGCCGTCGATGCGCCCCGCCAGCCGTCGCGCCGCCGCAATCGTGACGGCCGCCTCCGCCGGGACCTGCCCGGTGCTGTTCGCCTGCCGGGCGAGCTGGTTGACGTTGTTGCTCACCGCGGCCAGCAGCCGCCGGACCGCGAACAGCTCGACCATCGCCTCCTGGCGCTCGGCCGCGGTCTGGCTGCGCGCCGGGTCGGCCAGAGCCGTCTCCACCATCAGCCGCGGCACCGAGACCCCGCGCTCCTCAGCCCGCTGCGCCAGCGCGGCGGCCTCCTCGGCGGTGACCTTGACGCGGTGGCTGTGGGAACGCCCGCCCACCTCGTTGGCCTGACGGCGGCGGGCGAAGCGGCGCACCCGCCCCTCCCCCGCGCTCAGCCCGGGCTCGTCGGGTTCCGTCTGCCCACCAGACGCTGCCCCGTCCGGCCCCTGCCCCACGGCCTGTGCCGAGGGGTCGGCGTCCGGGCCGGGCGGCCCTGGCAGCTCCTCGCCCTCGACGTCCTCGTGCTCCTGGTCGACCACGGGCGACCCCCTCGTCCTCGGCCCAGCGCAGCGACCCCGCGCAGCGGGGACGGCACCAGTGTGCCCGGCGCCGACCGCCAGGTCGACAGCGCCGGGCACGTTGGGTGCCCTATCTACATAGCTTGCTGCTCTGTTCTCCCCGCCCACGGACAGGCGAGCGCCGCGGCCGGCGAGCTGACTACGGCCGTCCGGGAGCAGCAGCCAGCCCACTACGCGCCCCGGCCACGCTCCCGGTCCTTACGGCCAGCCGCCCCCGTCGGTGGGGGCACCGCTCAGGCGGGACCACCCCCCACCCACCACGCCACGAAGTGCACGAGCAGCACCCACAGCAGCTCCCACGGCACCCACCCTGCGAGGACGACGGCAGCACCCAGGGCCGGCTCCACGAGCGCAAGGCCAGCCAGCACGGCCATGAGGATCTCGTACCCGCTCAGCCGCCCGGCGCGCCCGCGCACTTCCGCACGCAGCAGCACGATCTCCTCGCGCAGACCCCGCTCAACTTCGGTCAGCCGGTCCGCCGTCGGCTTCTGCACGCGGGACGCCTCGAGCGGGATCGACACCGGCGCTGGCACCGTCCTCGGAGCGGGAAGCGCTGCCGGCCGCACCGGAGCCACCACCGCGCCCGCGTCGAACAGGGCCGCCGAGACGGCAGGGGCCCTTAAGGACTGGCAGAACGAGGTCCCCGCCGCAGCCAGCCCCGCTGCGGTCTAGTTCAGGACGTCGTCGATGGACGCTGACAGTCCGGAGGACAGCAGCGAGGTGGCCGTGACCGTCGGCACCTTGGCGAGGTGCTCCGACAGCAGCTCGACCGCCGCGAACGCCCCCGTCGGCTCCCCGTCCCACCAGGAGGCCGCCACGTCCGGCCAGAGGTCACTCCCCGAGGGGAGGGTCGCGATCGCCGCGCCGGCCCAGCTTGTCGGTCGATCGCCCGCGGCACGAAGGGCCGTGGCCACGGACTCGTGCATGGGCGACGTGGCCAGCACCTCCAGGCCGGCCAGCAGCGAGGGCGACACCAGCGAGGAGGCCGAGAGCTCGTCGGCCCACCGCGCGACCGAGGACGCTGCGAGGGAGAGCCCCTCGGCTGCGGCTTCCTCCACCCACCGGGCCGCGAGGCCCACGCCCGAGTCCTCCGGCGAGGGCCACGAGACGAGGGCCTGCTGATTCCAGTCCGCGACCACGCCGACGTCGATGCTCGACGCCACCTCCTCCACCCACCGAGCGGCGAGGCCCACGCCCGAGTCCTCCGGCGAAGGCCACGAGACGAGGACCTGCTGCTTCCAGTCCTCGACCACGGCGGTGCTGATGGTCTCCGCCGCCGCGGCCATCTGCAGCAGCGCACCCTCGACCGCGCCGGTGCGCGCCAGCGAGAGCACCTCGGCGACAACCCCTTCGACGTCAGGCGGCTGGACCTGAGCCGCCAGGTGCTCCCTGGGGGGGAGGTCGAGGCCGGCGGCCTGGCTCAGCGCCGTCGCCTGCAACGCGGCCATCTCCGCGAGGCAGGCCTCCGCCGCGGCCGAGGAGGTGGGCTGTGCGGCCTCCGAGGCCGAGCCGTGATCGTTCATGTGTCCCATGCTCGTCCTGCGAGCCCGGGCCGTGGGGTGACTTGCCCATCTCGGGCACCGGCGTTCGCACTCGTCCCCGAGCTGGGAGGCGGCGCCCGGGAGCGACGGCCAACCCACCACGGGACCCGGCCACGCTGACGGTCCAGGCTAAGCGGCTCAGCCGGCGACGCGCCTGGCCCACCGCTCGTTCGCGGACTGCCGCGTCATCCCCGTCGCGCGTCCGATGTCGCCCCATGAGGTCCCTGCGGCCCGCGCTGCGGCCACAGCCTCGTCGAGCACTGCTGCGGCGCGCTGGTGGGCATGGTGGGCCTCGGCGACCGCCAGCACCAGGTCGACCGGCTCGACGTGTGCTCGCCACTGAGGCAGGACGAGGTCGTCCTCAAGCTCCTCGGGCAGGTGGGAGTTGGGGCTGTAGATCCGCCGGGCGGCGACGTCGACGTCATCCAGGCTGGCCACGCGGGTGATGGTCTGGCCGCGCCAGCCGCACTCACACACCGGTACCCAGCCGATGACCTCGGTGTCGGGGCGTACGGTCCGCTCGTCCCAGCGGAAGGACCCGTCCGGGGCCCTGGTGACGCTGACGCCGCCACGTTCCCAGCCGCTACCGACCCAGCCGTCGGCGAACAACGTCCCCGCCCAGCCCTCGTGCGTGCCGTCCTCGTTCGACCAGCCCACGACCGACCCCTCTCTGGCGACAGGACTTCCTGTCACTGGTCATGAGAGTGAGGGTGACAGGAAATCCTGTCAAGCGTCATCGCCGGGCGGGTGACGACGCGAGGCCCGGGGCGCGTCCCGGCGACGCCGGGAGCGGCGCGGCGGCGGTGGTCCCTCGCCGACGAGCGGCCCTGACGGCCGGGGCTGCGGCGCTGGGGGCGACCAGCCCCCAGCGGTACCGAGCGGCGTCACTAAGGACGGCCCGGGCGCTCCGCGCGGAACACCGTGGAGGCGTTCAAGGGGAGCCAGGGCCGGGCGACGCGAAGGGGGCTAGTGCACTCCGCCCAGCGAGGGGTGCTCGCTCGTGAGTACCCCTCGCTGGGACGCGGACGACTGCCCCCTCCCACCCGGCCGACGACCGCCGGGCGACGGGGGTGCGCAGCTCAGCGCTGCAGGCCCAGCGCCAGCAGCACCGGCGACACCACCACCGCCACGTCCGAGACGTCGCGGGTCAGCGCCAGCGTGATCAGCGCCGTCACAGCGACGATGGCAGCGGCGGGTAGCGGGTCGCCCGGGCGGCCCTGGGGACGGAGATGGGTAGGGATTAGCGGCAGTACCTTCATGGTGACCTCGTTCTCGAAGGGCGAGATTAAGAACGGCCCTCCGGTTGCCTCCGGGGGGCCGTTCGCCGTGGCGCCCGACCCCGTGGTCCGTCCTGATCGGCGTGGAGAATCACGCTGTCAGCACCGTACGAGCCCGCGCCACCCTGGTTGTCTTCGCGATCCGCACCGGGCGTCATGGTTGACAGCATCGGCGCTGGTCAGGGACGTTCAGGCCGTCGGGGAAGTCGTCGCCCAACCGGAACCTCACCCCGATGGCGACCGCCCGCGGGGGCGCCGGCGCGGCGGGCGGAGAGGCGTCTCCGACCTCTTCGCCGGGACACCTCGCGGCCGCCACACGCGTTGACCGGTGTAGTCGCCAGGTGAGTACCCCGGCGAGCGCTCAGGTGTCCGCGTCGACCGTGTGGGCGGCGAAATGGTCCCGCAGGGCGGTCATCCGCCCGAGGTAGGTCGCGGCGATGAGCAGGTGGGTGCGCGCGGTGTCCTCGTCGATGAGGCGGCCGGTGGGGTGCCCGACGTCGTTGCGGGTGATCCGCAGCAGGTCGCTGACGGCGTCCAGCAGCAGCCGGTCACGCAGGTCCTCGGGCAGCTGCTCGCGCACGGGGTTGATCCGCTTCCGGAACGCCTCCCAGCGGTGGAAGTCGCTCTGACGGGCACCGGTCAGGTCCTTACGGGCACTGGCGGCGCGCTCGGGCGGCAGCGAGCCGATGTAGGCCTCGGCCAGCCCGCCGAAGGCGGCCTCGGAGGCGACGCCGAGCATCACCGCGGTGGCCAGGTAGCAGCGGGAGCGGAAGGCGCCGAGGGCCTCGGCGAAGTACTGGCGGGCGACCGGGTCGAGGGTGGGGCTCTGCCGGTCGAGCCGGCGCAGGAACCCCTCGGGGTCCTCGGGGTGCCAGTCGCCTCCCTCGAGTACTCGTCGGCCAACCTTGGTCGGTAGCCACAGCCAGTACTCGAAACTGGCGGCGTACTGCGGATCGGGCTGTAGGTGTACAAGGCCGTCGGCGAGCAGGGCCCACAGCACCTCGTAGACCTCGGGGCGAGTGCAGCCGACCTGTTCGGCGACCTCGCGGGGCAGCCAGCTCGGGCCGAACCGTGTCGGCTTGTCCGGGAACTCCCCGACCCTGCGCAGCACGACCTCGCGCAGCGCGGCCCCGCTCACGGGGTCACCGCCGGCGCCTCGAGGTGGCAGTAGACGGTGGCGCGGCTGAACCCGAGCACCTCGGCGATCTCAGTCACCAAGTGGCTCCGCTCACGCATCGCCTCGGCCTGGTGCCTCTTGGCGGCAGACCTTCGACGCGGCCGCGGGCTGCGGCCAAACACGGCCAGGAGTTCCGTCAACTGCCGCTCGTCCACCAGACCTTCACAAGCGAAGGAACAGTCCTCCATGCAGGCCTCCTTTCGGTGATCGAGGTTGACCGCTGCAGTGGCTCAAGCCGTCGACCGTGGCCAGCATCGGTGCCGACGAGGGATGGACCTGGTAGCGCCGGGGGTAGCGCGGCCGCGCTGCGGAGCCTTTACACGGGGCTCCGCAGCGCAGTCGCTGGTCACTTGCGGTCGCGCGGGGGGTTGGGGTCGTTGCCGCCGCCGACGGTGTCGGAGTCGCGCAGGCGCCCGTCGCGGCCGTGGATCCGGACCTCGCCCCCGCCGGCGTTGGTGACGATTTCGCGAGCGCGGTCGATGGCGGCGGCCTGCGTATCGGTGTGGGCGCTGGCCCTCCTGCTGTCGGGCTTGGTCACGTCCCAGCCGCCGTTGGGGTTAGGGACGACGTCCCTGCTGGCTCCACTCATGTAGACCTCCTGGTGGTAGGTCGTGAGACCACCGAGCGCGACCCCACACCCGGTATGCAATCAGCATCCTGAGGCTGAAGGCAGCGGTCTTGCTTGATTTCTCGCTCTGCTCGGCGTGTCTTGCTACAACCCGCCGCGTGAGCCTGGGTTCTACGCTTTACTTCAGTGATGAAGCAGTGGGACTCTGCGGCCGCGGAGCGGCTGGACGTACTCGTGGCTGACCTGCGTGCGCGCGGGGTGGTTGATGTCGCTCGTGACCTGGCGGACAAGGTCTGGCGGGCGAACCTGCAGCGCTACGAGCCGCGTGAGCTTGGCGACACCACTCGCTGGCTGGGGATGAGCGCAGCTGGGGACCTCACTCAGCTGCTGGGCCGCCACTACGCCGGCGCGAACGTCCGCGACAGCACCGGAGTGTCGGCATGCTGGCCCGATGGGGCGCTGGTGCTGAAGGCCGGCGGCGTCAGGATGCACGTGATGAAGGCCCCTGCCTCACCGCTGCGCACCCCGGCATGGGGGGCTTTTGCCTGGTCGACCGCCGACAGCCAGAGCCGCCTGCTGTCAGCTCGCCGCAACAGCGCCCAGTACGCACCGGCCGACTCTGACCAGGACGGGCGACCTCCCATGCTCAGCCGCCCTGAAGAGTGCCTGCGACTGGACTCGGGTCTAGCGGGCCAGCAGGACCCGCTCTGGGGCCCTGGGGAGGACCCAGCGAGACTTTGCGACGTGATGCTGGTCTGGTCTGGAGAGCAGGAGCACGCCGTGACGGCCGGTTGGCTGGGCCTGCCTAGCGAGGGCAGCCCCCCGTGGTTCGCGGTGGCGCCGCTGTGGTGGGACGAGGCACCTTTGGTCCAGGCCGTCTACCCGGAGCCCTTCTCCAACAACCCGACCGGTGACACCTTCAACACCCGCCCGCAGCCCCAACTGGACCTTGGACTCAAGCGTCGACCTGCTGCGTCAGCCGCGCCCTTGAACTCTGCCAAAATGCGGTAACCGTGAGGGAAGACACTGAGGCTCTTCGCGCTGCGCGACGTCGCCGAACTCAAGGCGTCGCCACAGACTTCGACGGTGGCCGCCTCGCCCTGGCCCGCCGATTGAAGCGTCGCTCCCGCGCCGCCCTAGCGCGAGAAGTAGGCGTGACGCCCGCGGCAATCACCCAGCTCGAGCGGGCCCAGAACCGGCCAACGTCTCCAGTACTGGCTCAGCTGGCACTAGCGCTGGGCGTTCCAGCGGACTTCTTTCGCCACGGCCGTCCCGTACCGGTACTGCCTCCCAGCAGCGCCCACTTCCGCTCCCTACGCACCACCCCGTCGCTCTCACGAGATCAAGCGCTGGCCTTCGCGGAACTCGGCCTAGATGTCCTCGACGTCATCGAGCAACACGTGGACCTCCCAGTCGTCGACCTGCCTGAGCTTGACGTCGGGGAAAGCCCCACCCCAGCACAAGTTGCTGCTGCTGCGGCCGCCACACGCACCGCCCTTGGGGTACCCACGGGGCCAGTCGCACACGTCGTCCGGCTGCTTGAAGCCCACGGGGTGCTTGTACTGCGCCTGCCCGACCACGTTGATCCGGCCGTGGACGCCTTCTCCACCCAGGCCTGTGCACGCCCGGTGGTGCTGCTCTCCCCCGTCAAAGACGACAAGGCCCGAAGCCGATTCGACGCCTCTCACGAACTGGGGCATTTGGTCCTACATCACGACGCCGAACCAGGCGACAAGCTCGTCGAGGCCCAGGCTCAATCTTTCGCCGCCGCCTTCCTTATGCCGGCAGACGAAGTCATTGATGACCTGCCGCGGCGGGTCGATTGGGAAGGCCTACACGCCGCCAAGCGCCGCTGGGGCACCAGCCTCAAGGCCCTGGTGTACCGCGCCCACAGCCTCGGAGTTATGCCCGACGGCCCCTACCGCCGGGCGATGCGCGAACTTGCTTCCATGGGGTACCCCGAACCGGGCCGTCTTGGCCCCCCAGAGTCACCCCTCATGCTTGGCGAGGCAGTCAAGCTTTTAAATCAGAATGGCACCACACTCGACGAACTCGCAGCAGATGCGCGCCTACCCCTGCCCCAAGCGCAAATGATCATCGAAGCGGGTAGCGACCGGCGACTGGCCGTGCGCCTGCCCTTCGAAAGGTCAGTCGCCTACATGGAAGAGATCCGCTGATGACATCAACCCCCGCCGTAACGGCCGGGACACTATTCGACGTAGAGACAACAGAATACGACCCCGGCGAAGACCCTCACTATCTGACCAAGCAGTTACTCACGTACTTGGGCAACAAGCGACTTTTCCTCCCTCACATCGAGGACGCCGTCATGGAGGTGAGGGAGCGCGTGGGCGGCCGAAGGTTGCGAGTCTTGGACGCCTTCTCCGGCTCCGGAGTCGTGGCGCGCTCAATGAAGCAACACGCGGCCGAACTCGTCGCCAACGATCTCGAGTCGTATGCACGCGTCATGAACGATTGCTTTCTCGCGGACTATTCGGAGGAAGCGCATCACCAGGCGGCGCGCCAAGCGAAGCGCCTCAACGATGAGGCCGAGGAGCTAGACACGGCGAGCCAAGAGTCTCCAGACGGGATCATTTCTCGACTTTACGCACCCAAGGACGACTCCGACATACGCCCCGGCGAGCGTGCGTTCTACACCACAAGGAACGCCCAAAGGCTCGACCATTATCGACGCCAGATCGCCAGCCTGAGCAGTTCCGAAGCGCTCCTACTCTTGGGCCCCCTGCTGGCCAAGGCATCTGTTCACGCCAACACATCAGGGGTTTTCAAAGGATTCTATAAAGACCCAAGGACGGGCGTGGGGAAGTTTGGTGGTGGGGGCGCAAACGCGCTGACCCGCATACTTGCACCGATCTCTCTTGACCCTCCAGTGAGAAGTCGCTTCAATACTCACTACCTCTCTTTGCAACTCGATGCCAACTCCATAGGAGACAACTATGGAAACTTTGACCTTGCCTACATCGACCCGCCATATAATCAACACCCATATGGATCCAACTACTTCATGTTGAATCTTCTTGTGGACTACGCGGAACCCTCCGGAATCAGCAAGGTGTCCGGAATACCGCCCAACTGGAATCGCTCGCAATATAACGTCAAGCAGCGAGCTGCGGCGGCCCTCGAGGAGCTGGTCTCCGGCATTGATGCGAAGTACCTTTTGATTTCGTTTAGCGACGAAGGGTTTGTCTCGCCCCAATCAATGCGGGGCATCCTCTCTCACTACGGACGATGGCAAGAAAAACGGATTCGACACAACGTTTTCCGGGGTAGCCGGAACCTCGGTAACCGCGAGCTGCACCTACACGAACATCTCTACCTCCTAGAGAAGGGGGCGTAAATGCCTCGCGACGCGTTGCGTCTAAGCCGCGCCGGCACGGTCATCAACATGACCGCCCGACAGCAGGAAAGTGAGTTAGGCAGGGCACTAGCATCTGTGATTGTGCGGATCGCCGAGGATTTCGGGTTAGCCACTCGCCACGACAAGCGATGGATGCTTAAGGACCTCGTCTCCGCGCTACGTGTCGACTATCCGGAAGTTCCGTTTTATGACCCCGCACCAACCTCATACATGAGCCCGGACGGAGGAATCCTTAGCATCCAGTCCACCGAAGGCGGTAAACTCCCAATCCTGATCTCCGAGGTGAAGAACCAAGGGACAAACGATGTTCGAGCAGCCGAAGGGCTTCCAGCGCAAGCAAAAGGTAACGCCATCGAGCGACTCGGAAAGAATGTGATCGGCTTCCGGGCTGCCATGCTTTCCGAGGGAATCATGCCTTTCGTGTGTTTCGGCTACGGTAGTGACTTCGCCGAGGGCAGCTCCATACTGGACCGAGTTGGCACCATTGCCATGTTTGGTGAACTCAATCGCATCCAAGTAGTCAACGAGGGTGACGGTGGCCAATTCAATCGCGGCTCGTTTTTCTTCCGGGCACAGCGGTGGACGGAAGAGGAGATGGAAGATGTTCTGTACGACGTTGCTAGTCGCAGCGTGCACTACTACTTCGCCAAGTACGGCTCGAGAGGTTTCCTGCGAGACACTCTAATTACCAGGTGATACATCGCGAATCCTTGCATGCGATCTAGGATGGCCCGACTTGCCGGCGTCGACGGCTTGCAGTCGATGTAGGAATTAGTTCGCTTTGATGGGCCAGCTCGTCGTAGCGCTGCAACAGGGCTTTGACGCGCTGGCCTTCGGTGGGCAGACGCATGCTGTGAAGCCGGTCGATCAGCCGGTCGACTTCTACGTGCGCTGCCCGCAAGTCGGCTGGCATTGCCCTCGGGTCGTACAGCGTTGCCAAAGTCTCGCTCGGATAGCGGTCGCGTGCGTCCAGGATGCTTTGGGCTGCTTGCTCGATGCGGGCCCTACTCGGCCTGTCCGGCTCGATGAAGGGGAAGGTGAAGTAGCAGGTGCTCGGCGAGATGCTCGGGTCGCTTTTGAGCCGGCCAGCGAAGGTTCGCACCCAAGCGTTAAAGGCGGCTGACTGCAGGTAGGCGAAGATCCAGAGCGGTGCACCCGGGAAGACTATAAGTTTGTTGCCGGCGATTACGTCAGGCTCAAAGTAGCGACCTGGGATGTACTCACGGTTTTCGCTGCTGACCTCAGGCAGCGCCAGGTAACGCGTCGCGGGTTGACGTATCTGCGCAAAGAGGGAAGGCGTGCGCGCCAGCAGCTGTACGGCGGGTGTCGGGCTTGCCCCTCGGGCCTTCGCGACAATATCCATACGCCCCTGCAGGAGTTTATTCACGTGCAATTCCGATGGCGACGCGTTAGCGAGCCAAAGGCACCATCGGTCGCGGCTGTAGAGCATTTCGTCGCTCTGGCGGTATGCGCGCAGGTACTTCGAGGCCACCGGGTCGTTTGCAAAGGTCATGTATTCCTGTGGCTCAATAATGAGACCGCCACCATCCCAGGGCTTGTTGCCTTGTGTGGCTTTGGGCAACCCCGAGATCAACGGTTCGCGTCGCTTATCGGGTACATCGTCAGTGCCGTCAATGAGGTAGAAATTGATATTGGTGGCTGTGGCCTCGACGGGTTGCCCGCTTAGGGTGGGGTACTCAAATAGGCGCTTAACTTTCGCTTGTCCGCCGAGGGAGAATCCGACAATCACCACGTGCACTACCGCGGCGTTGGGGGCTTCGGAGGTCCACCGGAAGGTGCGGTGGGCGAAGTCGACTTTGAAGCCGGCTCGCCGTAGAAGTGGGTGCATTGTGCGGGCCTGCTCGCCCTGACTTATAGAGTTGGTCGAGACGAACGCGGCGCGGCCGGTAGTACCGGCAAGGTAGGTGATGGCCTTGGCGTACCAACATGCGACGTAGTCCAAGCGGCCGGTTCGCAGACCCATAGCGACGTCGAGTCCATCGAAGACGGCACGGTTGTCCTGCTGCTGCTCCTTGTTCATCCAGGCCATGCCCACGAAGGGCGGGTTGCCCAGTACGATGGTCTGGTCTGTCGCCGGCAGCACGCTGGACCAATCGGTGCGCACCGCATTACCGATGTGGATGGTCGCGGCAATATCGATGGGGAGACGTTCAGGCGCAGTGCCAAATTCCCGGGCGAGGTCGAGGTTTGCCTGGTGGTCAATGAGGAACATGGCCGTCTCGGCAATACGCGCGGGCCACTCCTCAAGCTCAATTCCGTAGAAGTGGTCAAGGCGGACCTCCAGACCCAGGGTGGGGTCCAGCGAAAGCTGGCCGTCGCCGGTGAGGTCGCGTAGGCGCAGGAGGATGTCGAGCTCCAGGCGGCGGAGCTCGCGATAAGCGATGACGAGGAAGTTGCCGCACCCGCAGGCAGGGTCCAAATAGCGGTACTCCCCCACCCGGCTACGCAAGCGCTTAAGCTGGTTGACGTTGTGGTGTGCTGCCTTGAAGTCGGCGCGGAATTGGTCAAGGAAGAGCGGCCCGACGACCTTCATGATGTTGGCCTCGGTCGTATAGTGCTCACCCAGCCCACGGCGCGCAGTGCGGCTTTTCACGGCCTGGAACATCGAGCCGAAGATTGCGGGGCTGATGGCCGCCCAGTTGAAATGGCAGCACTCGATCAGGGCCGCGCGCATCTCGCGAGTGAACGACGGGATGTCGATGCGGTCGCGGAAGAGTCCACCATTGACGTAGGGGAAGCGGGCCAGCAGCTCGTCCAGGGCATCGGGGCGCCGGTTAACGGGCTGGTCGAGGACCTGGAAGAGGTGGGCCAACTGCGCGCCGGTGTCACTGCCGTCGGCCTGGGTGCGCGTTTCGACGAACTCGGCGAAGAGTGCCTTCTCCCACATGCCGGTGTCGTCACCGAAAAGCAGAAACAGCAACCGCGTGAGCAATACCGATGCGTCGTGGCCTTCGTAACCGCCGGCCGACAGCCGCTCGTGCAGGTCGCCCATGAGACGCGCTGCGCCGATGTTGGCGGCTGTCTCCTCGTGCGCGCTAAAGTCCCGGCTGGTGTAGCCAGCAATGAAGCCGAAGCGGTCGATTTCCTTAACTAGGTCCATCAACGGGAACTCAACCGCAACGTCATTAGCGCTCAGGTCAAGGAGACGAAAGTGCGCGAAGTCTGAGGTCAGGACGACACCGGGGAAGCTGTCAGCGTCGATCGACTCCAGGTAGTCCAGTGCCTGAGCCTCGGCCTCAGAGAGGTCCATACCTGCGGACTTGTGCTCGGCCACCAGCACACTCGGCCACAGCAGGTCGATGCGCCCGCGGCCTCCGGTGGTGACCCGCCGGGCACGGGCCTCGAAGGTCGCGACGCGGCGGCGATCGACACCGAAGACTGCCATGAACTCATTCCAGAACGTCTGCGCCTCGGCGTTCTCCCTCGTCTCCCCCACCCAACGGGCGACGAAGGCATGCGCATTGGCGCGGATCTCATTCCATGATGGCGGCTTCGGCAACAGCGCCTCCCCTCAAGCAGGGTCACGCTAGTCGCGTTGACCGCCCGCCGTGAGCAAAGTGGACACACATCGGCCGTCTCCCCCTCGCGGCCCGCAGCGCAGCCCGGTCGTCACAGCTCACCGGCTCGGCCACCAGTTGCGACAGGAGGTACTCCGCCACCTGGGTCTGTTCCCCACCGATCACCTGGACGAACAGCGCTCAGTGGTGTCAGGCCCATAGATAAAGGACGTTATCTACCCCTGGTGTCGGTGGGGGCAGCTAGCGTCACTGAGGTGACCGGTCACGACGCCCGCGAGGAGGGGACCTCCCCGCTAGACCCCCTCGCCTCGGTCCGGCACGTCCTTGCCGACGCCGCGTGGGCGGGAGCTCAGGCCGACGCGGTACGCATCGCTGGGGTGGTGGACGCCAGCGGGCTGGCTGAAACCGCGCGGCTGCGTGCGGCGGTGGCCGGGCACTGGAGCGGCACGACGGCCGGGCTGCACGAGCAGGTACGTCGCGCGGCAGCAGCCAGCGATGTCGTCGACTCGGTGATGACCGCTCCTGCCCTCGCGGCTGTCAGCGAGGCCGTTCGGGCGAGCCAACTGGCGCGCCAGGTGACCGAGGCCGTCACCGGCCAGCTCCGCGACCTGCTTACTGACCTGCCGAGCACCCTGGGCATCACGGCCTGGCTGCCGCCCAGCTTCGTCGAGACCGCCCGCTCCCTGTGGCAGCGCTACGCCCCAGCGAACTGGCCCGACGGCCTGGACCTGCGCGACGCGGTCAGCATCGTCACCGACGACGGCATCCCCCTGGTGTGGGTCCCACGGGCCACCATCGTCACCGCCGTCCTCGAGGCGCCAGACCGCGCGGCGCGCGTGCAGGTGCTGCTTGCACGCCAGGGCGACCTGCTCAGCGACTGCGACCGGGTGCTGGCCGAGGTCAGCGAGCCCACCCTGGCTGGTGACGTCGCCCTGGCGGGCCAGGCTGTCGCTGCTCTGCGCGACGGCCACCCCGGCGCCGCCCAAGCGTTGGCCGCCGCGGTGCTGGAGTCAGCGGTCAGCGCCCAAGTCAACGGCACCAGCGCGGTGCGTGACCAGGTGCGCATCGACGACGTCGAGGACATCGCTCTGGTCGACCTGCGCCTGCGGGTGGCGATGGCCCCCTTGGAGCCGTTCTTCCGCAACTTCACCCCCGGCAAGACCCCCGAGCACCGCCGCCCGCCTGGGCCCAACCGCCACCTGACGGTGCACGCCGCCACCCCTGAGCACCTCAGCGAAGCCAACGCCGTGGTGGCGGTGCTGCTGCTGGTCTCGGTGGTGCGCGCCCTAGCCGACCTCGCCGCGCTCCGGGACGCTGAGGAGCGCGGCGATGACTGACGTGCTCCTGCTCGCCGCGCACGGGGCCACCAGCCCAGCACCCCCCTCGGCGGGCGCTGTCCAGCGCCTGCCGGGTACCGACCAGGACGACCCCTTCACCCGCCTGGCTACCGCCTGGCTGCTGGGCATCGCCGCCCCCACCACCCAGCGCGCCTACCGCCTGGACCTGGCCGCCTGGGCCACCTGGTGCGCCCATGCCGACGTCGCCCCGCTGGCCGCGCAGCGCTGGCACGTGGACGCCTACAAGACCTGGCTGACCACCACACCCTCACCGCGCACCGGCCGGCTGCGGGCACCGGCCACCATCGCCCGGGCCCTGTCGGCGCTGGCGGAGTTCTACTCTTACGGCGTCACCGTCGGCGTCCTCGCGCACTCCCCGGTCGCCGACGTCAAGCGCCCCCGGGTCTCGGCTGAGTCGCAAGCCGCCGGTTTGAGCGCACCCGAGCTGCGCGCGGTCCTCGCCCAGGCCGAGCAGCACTCACCGCGCGCGACCGCGTTGGTGCTGCTGCTGATGCTCACCGGCGCCCGCATCGCGGAGGTTCTGGGCGCTGACGTGCGTGACTACGGCGCCTCGGAGGGCCACCGCACCCTGCGCCTGGTCCGCAAGGGCTCTAAGCGCGCCCGCGTGGTGCTACCCGCGGCCGCAGTCCGGGCGCTGGAGACCTACCTGGGCGGGCGCACCAGCGGGCCGGTCTTCCTCACCGACGACGGGCAGCAGCGCTGGGGTTACGCCCACGCCGCCCGTCTGCTGGGCCGGCTCTTCACCGCCGCCGGGGTCTCCGCGGAGGTCACCGCCCACTCCTTCCGCCACGCCTACGCCACTCAGGCGCTGGGCATGGGAGTCCCGCTGCAGGACGTCCAGGACGCGATGGGCCACGCCGACCCGCGCACCACACGCCGCTACGACCGGGGCCGGGGACACCTAGACCGATCCCCCAACGACCGCCTCGCTGCGGCTCTCCTGGGTGGTCAGATGGACGCATAAATGGGCCTCAAGCCGAGTGCCCGTAGTCGTTCTCCGGTGACAGACACCGCTTCACTTGATATCTACTACCCTCGATAAGGCGTCCCAAGATGCGCCGTAAGCAAATTCGATCAGGGGCTGAAGATTGAGCAGGATGGACAGCAACGCTCAGCAGGAGCGTACCGACCGCTACCTTGCATCCCGCCAGTTGCGACCTAGGTCGGAAGAGACTTACCGCGAGGCGCTCCGCTGGTTCCGCGACTGGGCCACCAAATCTTCCATAGGCATTGACGAGATCGACACAGTCAAGCTGGCAAGGTATGAGTCATTCCTTCGAGCCGTTAGGCCACCGCTTTCCGAGAACACTGTCACTAATCGTCTGGGCGTGGTGCAACGGTACTATGCATGGCTTGCAAAAGAAGGCATCATCCCATACGACAGGGTTCACGATAGAAGCGTCGCCAAACGCCCGGTCATCTACCGAGAACTGTTGAGTATCGAAGATCTGCGGGCAATGTGGGCTGTCACCGCAGATGACAAGGACCGCGTCGTCCTTGGGCTGCTCGCGTTTAACTCCCTAAGGCTCGAGGATATATACGCCGCACGACTTGAGGACTTGGTCGAATTGGAGGGCTTCACGACCTTGCGCCTTCGCTCACGAGAGCGTAAGCACGCTCGCCCTTACGCGGTCATTGCCCCCGAGCTCCTAGCAGCCATCAGGGGCTCGGCAGCGGGGAGACGTACTGGGTCTATCGTCTTGACCAGGCAAGGTGTGACTGCACCCCGACGCACTATCAACGGGATCGTTGGACGACTCGCCCAGCAAGCAAAGATCGCCATCCCCGTCACCTCGCTCACCGTAACGTTCTCCATGAGAGCAATCGCCATGGAGCGAGGCTTTAGCTACGTGGGTGTGCTTCGAGCCACGGGCGTACTCGGCACAAGGCAACTCGCGGACTTAGTGGCGCGAGCGCCCTACAACCTGGCCTTAGATCCCGGTATTCGCATGTCTCAACTCGTGGCATCGCCGAGCGACGAGACGGCAGCTAGGCTGTCTTACTCTGAACGCCTTCTGCACGAAGGCGATGCCCCGCCAGCAGTGGCTGCCATGCTAGCGGGCGCCACACTTGAAGCACACCTTCGCGAACTCATCGCAACGAAGTCTATAGCCGTCAAGAACGCTCGCCTGAATATCATGGTGCTCGCTACCGCCCTTCGAGGCGCCGGCACCATCAATGCGCAAGAGGTACAGCGACTTGCCGCCATGGCCGAACAACGTGACCGCGCCGCACACGGCTGGTTCGTAGAGGCAGACAGGCGCCTTGCCGAGGATCTTATTCAGGGGGTCTACGGTTTTATCAGAAGAAATCCAGTCGACCCAACCTAGGTACTCGAAGTATTGGGGCGCGGCCGAACCCATGAGGCGTGTGTCACACGCATCACTGATTGGTCCTACGTCGATCGGTGCGCCGAGGATGTCCCGCAGCGGCCCCGGTCACCGGGCTTTAGTGCGGGCGGGGTATCCGGGCCCTACCGGTGAGCACGACACCCGCCGATAAGGCCTGCGCTGAGGGTGTCCCGCAGGCCGGGTCCTCTAACGAGACGGTGCCAACGGCTCACACGGCGCTGCGAAGGTGTCGATGAGGGAAGCCACTGCCTCCGCAGGCAGCGCCCCCTGCGCCACCAGCGAAGCTGTGCCGTGAGCGAAGGCCCAGCTCACCAGGGTCGCCGGTCCCGGCGGGGCGTCGGCGCCGTCGGCCCTGGTGATCCGGGTGAGCGCCACCAGCGAGGCCGCGCGGGCCGCCTCGAGGTCGGGGTGGTCGGCGGCGAGCTCGGCGGGTCGGAACATCAGCTCGTACAGCGCCGGGTTCTCACTGGCGAAGCGCACGTAGCGGCGCCCGAGGTCGGCCAGGCCGTCCGGCCCGGCTGCGGCCGCCGGAGAGTCCATCGCGGCGGCCAGCTCGCGAAAGCCCTGGCCGGCCACCGCCGAGAGCAGCCCGGCTCGGTCGCCGAAGGCGTACGCCGGTGCGGCGTGGGAGACCCCCGCCCTGCGGGCGACCGCGCGCAGGCTCACGGCCGCGTGGCCGTTCTCGGCGAGCTCGGCGCGGGCGGCCTCCAGGAGCACCTGGTGCAGGTTCCCGGGGGCTCGCCGGTCGGCCGTCACCCCCGTGTTCGTCGTCATGCGGAGAAGCATCCACATCTTGACTTGACGGTGTCAAGCAGCCGTGCCACGGTTGTACTTGTCACTGTCAAGCACATCGACGAGGAGCGACCACCATGTCCACCACCACCGCCACCGCTGTCCCCACCGCCGTCCCCACCGCTGCCGCTACCACCGAAGCCCTGTCGGTGCTGCTCGCGGCAGCCCGCGCCCGCCGCTTCAGCTGGGCCTCCGCCCGCTCGGTGCTCTCGGCCTTCAGCTGGGCCTCCGCCGGCTCCGGCTTCTCGGCGCTGTCCCTGGGCAGCGGGGCGTCCTTCGCCTCGGCGGGCTCGGTGCTCTCGGCGTTCTCGGTCGGGTCCTGCCTGTCCATCGGGTCGGTCGGCTCGGTGCTGTCCATCGGCAGCGTCGGCGGCGCCGGGAGGGTCTTCGGCATCCCGGTCGGTGAGTGGCTCGCCACCGCCTTCTGAGCCGCCCCCGCTCCCTGCACACCCGCCGGACTCGAGGAGATCGCCGTGTACCACGCCCTAGTCGCCCGCATCAGCCGCCGCAACTTCGAGCGGGTCAACGCCCACGACTACGAGCCCCTGCTCGCCGCCTGCCTGCCCGACGTGCACCACCGCTTCGGCGGCGACCACGCCCTGGGGGGCGAGCGGCACGACGTCGAGGCCCTGCGCCGCTGGTTCGCCCGCCTGGGGCGGCTGTGCCCGACGCTGCGCCTCACCGTCACCGACGTATGGGTCAAGGGCTGGCCGCACCGCACCACCGCGATGCTGCGCTGGACCGCCGTCCAGGAGATGCCCGACGGGTCGGACTACCGCAACCACGGCGTGCACGTGGTGCAGCTGCGGTGGCTGAAGGTGGTCTCGATCGACGCCAACGAGGACTCACAAGCCGTCGAGCGCGCGATGGCCGTCCTCGCCGCCCACGGCGTCGCCGAGGCAGCGGCCCCGCCCATCACCAGCTGACGCAGCACGTCCGCAGCAGGTCCGCGGCACGGCCGCAGTGCCGCCCACCCGGACGCACCGCGAACCCCAGCACCCACAGCACTGGCCGACGACGATGGCGGGAGACCGATGAACCTCTACCAGCGAGCCGCAGCACGCCTGAACACGCTGGTCGCACCCCTGGTGATGTCCCCGCGGTGGGGGTGGACCCTGCACCGCAGCGTCCTGCTGCTCACCTACACCGGACGGCGCACCGGACGGACGATCAGCACCCCGGTCGCCTACAGGCACCCAGGACCGCAGACGGTGCGGATCAGCGTGCTGCAGCCGGAGCAGAAGACGTGGTGGCGCAACTTCACCGGCGAAGGCGGCGCTGTGGCCATGCAACTGCGCGGGGTGCAGCGCACCGGCTGGGCCACCGCCGGGCGCGACGCTCGCGGCCGAGTCAGCGTCGTGGTGGCCCTGGACGCGACGGGAGAGAACGGCTAAGCGCTGCCCTCGCCTCGGCGGTGCTCCGGACACCTGCGCTCAGAGATTCCCTACCAGGACTGCCGTCTCCTCCAGCCAGGCTTCGCCGGCTCCCCGTCAACGGATGGCACGCCTGTCCTGCGCGGCTCCCACGATGAGGGCGATACCGGTCAGCAGTGCCCAGGCCAGGTAGGGGTAGACCGAAAGCCGCTCCGCAACCCCGGTGGGGGTCCAGCCGTAGGTGGCCGGGATGTTCACCAGGCCGATGACGCCCAGGGCCACGCTGGTCGCCCCCAGCCAGCGCGGCAGGCGCAGGCGACGGGCTGACAGGCCCACGACGACGGTGAGGGCGTTGCCAGCGATGATCGAGCCGAACGCTCCCAGCAGGTACAGCACCAGGGTCGGGTTACCCACGCGCGCCGGGCCCAGGGGGAAGACCGCGAAGAGCACCAGGGCGATCCCCGAGGCCAGGCCGAAGGCCGTGGTCGCGCGGCGGCGCCACCCGCTCAGCGGCGCACGCAAGGCCAGGGCCGCGGCGGCGATCAGGACGCCGGTGATGATCCATGCGGTGCTCATCAGCCACCACAGGGGCGAGGAGATGACGACGCTTCCCAGGGTGCTGGTGAAGGTGCCGGCGAAGGGGCTGCCGAGGAAGTTCACGTAGTCCTGGACGTAGCTGTAGGGGCGCTGGTTCCAGGCGCTGGCTACGACGGCCTCAGCGATGACGTTGACGGCGGCTGCTGCCAGCAGAGCGGGTCCGGCCCAGCGGGCGACTGCGCGGTCGGAAGTGCGTGAGGGGGTGCCGGGGTTGCTGCTGGGGCTGATGCTCGGGGTGCTGGACATGGGTGCTCCTTGAGGGTTCGGGGACGGTCAGCGGCGTGGGGCGGAGCGGCGCGGAAGGGTAGGGGCGGTTCAGGCGCGCTGGGACAGGCGGCGCGTCGGGTGGCGCAGCAGATGCGCGGCGACCAGGAGCTGCCAAGCGATACCGGCGTAGACCGCGCATCGCTCGATGAGCCCGTGCGGCACCTGCGCGGTGGTGGTCACCGCCAGGGCGACTGAGGCCGCTAGCGCCAGGACGCCCAGGGCGGTGCTGGCCCGACCCAGGGAGCGGGTGGCAGGCGCGGCGCGCCAGGCCGAGCCGGCGATCAGCGCGAGGACCCCGGCGCCGATGATCCCGGTGGTGGCCCCGGCGTAGTGCAGGGCGAGGGTGCCGTCGCCGGCGGCGGCGGTGGAGGTGTGGAACAGCCCGGTCATGGCGAAGCCGGCTGCGCAGGCGGTGGCGATCGCGACCAGCCAGCCTCGGGTGCGCACCCGGGGGCCGGTGGGCAGCAGCCCTACAAGCAGCACGACTCCGACCAGTAGCAAGGCCCCGTGAGCGACGAGGGCGGTGTTCAGGACGGCGTGCAGGGGTGAGTCGATGTCACGGCCTTGAAAGGTCCCCGGCGTCGGGACACCGAGGTCGCTGATCCAGCGGGTGGTGTAGCTGTAGGTGGGTCCCTGCCAGGCGGTGGCGGCCGCGGCTTCGGCGGCCAAGAACAGCAGGGGCCCCGCGGCCAGGGCCAGTGCTGCGGTGCGCCGCCGTAGGGGAGACGCCAGCGCGCCGTCGTCGCCGGTGATGAGCTGGGGCTTGCTGGTCAACACGGTGCCTCCACGTGAGTGTTTGGTCAGTCACTTTTTGCCGCATAGGAAGCGCCACGCGTCCCCCTGGCAGGTCAGCGGGCGGGGTGGGTGATGCCGGCGGTGAGCAGGTGGGCCCAGGCGGTGTCGACCTCATCGGCGCCGGTCTGGACGAGCAGGTGGCACAGCTGGCCGTAGGCGATGAAGCGTTGGACGGCGTGCGGGGTTGCGCCGGAAGTGTCGGTGACGGCCTGCACGACTTCGGCCAGGCCCCGGCGGACGGCGTCGCGGATCTCGGGGACGTCGCAGGCGCTCTGGGCGTGGGACTGCAGCGCGATGAGGGCGCGGTCACGGATGAGTTCGACGTAGGCGGCGGTCATGGCGTCCAGTCGTGCCTGCGGGTCGTGGGAGGGGCAGGCGTTTCCGGCCTCGACCAGGGTCGTGGCGACCTGGTGGTAGCAGTGCTCGACTGCGGCCACGAAGAGCCCGAGCTTGCCGGGGAAGAGGCGAAAGACGTAGGCCGGGGAGACCTCGGCTGCGGCAGCGATCTCGGCCACGGGGGTGGCGTGGTAGCCGGCGCGGGCGAAGACCTCCACGGCGTGGCGGGTGATGCGGGGGCGTTGGGCCTCGGCTGATGACCGCGTGGTGCTGGGCGCCGTCTGCATGTGACTGACTGAACACTAACTGAAGACCGCGGTCAAGTTGGCGATGCGATCTGCTGACGACGTGGGGGTATCTGGTGCTGCTTACCTCCAGAGAAGCGAGGAGCTCTGCAGTTCGGTGACCGCCCGGGTGACCATGGTGACCGCGACACGCGTCGCTTCCGTACAGGCAGCCGGTCATCGGCATGAGAGCACGGGCATGATCAGACGCGGTGCCACCTGCGTGGTGCCGGAGGGAGGAGCCCCGTGAGGTCCGTCCAGCGTTCACGGCGAGCACTGCTGCTCAGCACCGGCCTGTTCTGCCTGGCGCTCAGCTTCCTGATCACCGCCCTCGGCGGTGAGAGCGCGCCTCCAGCCGTGGCCTGGGCGCAGTCCGCGGCCTGGTGGGTCGGCCTGATCTGCATTGCCGGGCATGTCCTGGGCCTGGCTCTGGCACCCGTGAAATCCACCGAGGACTCGACTGAGAAGTCCACCGCGGTGCACGAGACAACGTATCGCTGAGCTGGCTACACCTCCGGCTGGACGGCTCGATCCGGCAGGGGCCCAAGACGCTGCCTCGAAGAGGTGTGGGCTCACACGCGGCGCCAGTACGCATTCGGCACCGCGCCTGGCCCGAACCCGTAAGCGGTCACCATCGCCGCCGCCTCCGCCAGACCGCACCCCAGGTCCTGCGGCCGGTGAGCATCACTGCCAAAGACCACCGCCTCGCCCCCGGCCTGGTGCCACCAGCCCAGCACCCGCGGTGCCAGCGGCACCCGAGTGTTGACCTCTAGTGCCCGTCCCGAAGCAGCAGTGACCTCCAGAGCGTGGCGGAAGTCTCCGGCCAGCTCCTCCCACGGCACCGGCCCGGCGTGCTGGGGCCAGTAGCGCAGCGGGTAGTCGATGTGCCCCAGCACGTCGAACGGCGCATCGCTGGCGCTCATGGCGACCACCTCGGCCAGGTAGGCGCGCACCACGTCCACCGCGGGGCGCTGGTCGAAGCCGTCACCGACCTCCACGTGGGTACCGGCGGGGGCGCCGGGGTGGTGGTCGGCCAGAGCGTGCACAGACCCGATCACCCGCCCAGGGCTCACCGCGGCGATGGTCTCGGCGACCTGGGGCGCGTGCCAGTGCGGCTCACTGACCTCCAAACCGGACCAGATGGCCAGCTGGGGGAAAGCCCTGCGGCACCGCTGCAGCGAATCCAGGTAGGCGGGGACGTCCAGCGGCTCCCCCAGGTAGCGGCCGTGGTCGTCGACCTGGCCGCGGCATCCCGGCGGTACGGGATGGGCGTGCAGGGTCCAAGAAGTCAGGTCGACGTGCTCGGTGAAGGCCACGGCGGGCAGGCCGATGGCCACTGCGCGGGCGCAGGTGGCGTGCATGGCGCCGTGGGGGGCGTCCCAGGAGGCTTGGCTGTGGACGTGACCGTCGGCCGGCAGCATCAGTTGACGCTAGCGGCCTGACCTCAGCGCCCGGTCAACCATGGCTACCCGGGCAGCCGCCACGTGTTCACCACGGCGAGGCCGGTGACGGTTCCTGCCCCAACCCCGTCCATGGGCTATATCCCTCTCTCGTTGTCCTGCATGCTCACATAGCACCCTCGGCCG
>Ga0325403_1001011_pt1 | contig 22435 bp, 11 predicted proteins | sample PopdelMetagenome_19_FD_205665 | JGI IMG/M metagenome (GOLD analysis project Ga0325403, IMG submission 205665) | Populus deltoides microbial communities from Bellville, Georgia, United States - Xylem-PdKOR-R4 | ecosystem: Host-associated > Plants > Phyllosphere > Stem > Wood/Secondary xylem... | reverse complement strand
GTTTTGATGGCATCTAGCTAAGTCAGGAAAGCATCATTGCTTGGAACTGCAATCTTTACCGAAAGCACATGTTGATGCTTTGACTACATGAACACACATGAGCTTTCGAATTTTTGTCAAGACATGATTGCGCAAACTCAACAAAGGAAAAAAAAAAAAAACCTCTTTCTAATATTTGTCAACCTACTTTAATCCATAAAACCTTACAAAAATCGTTTTTCAGGTTTTTCCACAGCATCGTCGTGGGGATCTTGTCATAAAAGAAATTTGGTTATATTTGGTTTCAAACAGGGGACACCCTCTCAGTCTAATCTTTTATATGATCCAATTTCGTCTCAATTTGCTTTCATCTTACACGGGAGGGTGTGAAAATGTAATATGGATGGATCAAATCTATTGTGCGTAATACATGGAGCAATCAAGAGAAACAAATCAACATATCTCTCTCTCTCTCTTTTTAATGCTTCTTGCTTTGATCTTAAATTAAAATAAAGATATCCTCGAATTAGATTTTACACTCTAAATCAATTTTAAAAATTTTAAATGTTATTTATATAAAAAATGATGTATTTATAAAAAAAATATTTATTACAATCTTCTGATTTGAATCCTAAATTATAACATTAAAAACAAAAATAAACTCAATTACTAACCGGTCTAGATTTTCTTTTAGCATGGTTAAAAAAATAGTAAAGTAACACAGAAGAGAAAATATTTGAGGATATAATATGGTTTTACGAGTTGCTAATAACAACTGTGACATGCGAGTCACAAATACCATCTACGAATCTTATTTTGCAGTTGCCATTTGCAACATGCAAGTTGTGGATGGCATCTACTACCTTATTCAAAATTAATACCTAGAGAGCCTCTTTCTTCCATTTTCTCTTCTACTTTCCTCCTTTCTCTCTTTCTCCCAACAACAACCCGACCATCCCTTCTCCCAACTCTCAGCGACCTTCCTCTCTCCCTCTTTCCACTGTGAAACACTCCCAAAACACCATGAGGTCACCCATCCCTCCCCTGGATCACCACCCCTCTCTCTCTTTTTCCACCGCGGTTCAACTAATTTTTGGCCAAAACAGCCACCACCGGTCACCATCACCACCTATATTATACATTTAGAGGTATATTGAACACTTTTCCTTTATCAATTTGGTGTAATTTATGCTAATGTTTATTAATTTGATTTCATACAATGTTAGGGTTTTGAATTAGAGATTCGGTTAATTAGATTGTGAATTAATAAAATTATTTTGTTAGAATTAGTGTTGATTTAAGTTAAATTATGGATTATACTGAATTACATATAAAATAATGATATTAGCTATGAAATACATGAATTTGATTAATAATTTTGTTATGGTAGCCAAATTTGATGAAAGTAGATGTTCGCCGATTAATTTAATAAATTGGGTTTTAGCCAATTATATTACTGTTATGATTTTGTTGATAAATTATATACTTTGATTAATCCAATTTTTTATGGTAGCGAAATTTGATAAATGTAGGTGTTTGCAGATTGATTTGATGAATTTGAGTTTTAGCTGTTTATATTACCGTTATGGTTTTGTTGATAAATTATGCACTTTGATTAATCCCAAAATATTAATAAATTAGAATGTTTTATTGTGTTGTTTGATGGAATGTCTGGTAATTTAAGAATATTATGCTTTCACGGTGGTATCATTGTTAATATCGATAATAGTATCACTTATAATGGAGAAAGCCATGTGTTCCTAACTGCTTCATTACACATGTCCCTTAACGAGTTATCTAAAGTGTTATGTAATCAACTTGATTGGAATATATTTGAAATAGTAGTTGAAATTACTTGGAGGATGTTGCAAACCAGGGTCAATCAAGCTTGCCATGTTGGCATACCAATCTATAGTATTGGAAGTGTTAATTTAATATTTAGGTTTGCGAGGATTAATGTGATAAATATGTTAGAGCTCTACTTGAATAGTAGACCTAGACGAGAAAACTCTTTTAATATGGAGTTAACCTGGGTTCCAAGTAACTCTTAGAGAATCACATAGGCATCACGAGCAGTTGGTCCATGTAAGTTAGGTAATAATGCAAGTAGACAAATATTAGTGTGGGAAATTGTTAATATAAAACCTCAATTGGATATGACATGTGCTTCATATTGCTATGGAGAATCTAAACTAAGAGATGAAAGATGATGCAACCATATTATTCGATAGTTTCACTCACATTTAACTAGTGTTTTGCTTATGTTTTATATATAAAATGCATTGATATTCTTTGTTTTATGTTTTGAAGGCACTTTTAGATGAAAGATGCAAAAATGAGTAAATTGGAGGTAATTGATAGATTTGACCTTCAGTCGATGTTTTGTGTAGAGCGTGAGCTCTAGAGGTCAAAATGAATTAATTCTAGTGGCATTAAAAAGATAACATCTATACCTTTTTGAACATATAAGGAAAGAAAATAAAATAAGGAGGAGCATGGAAATCGCAGCCTTCAAAGTCAAATCTTGCAATCTGCCAATGTTGACCTTTGGTCATTCTGACTTTAATATCTGGAGCTACAGAACTTCAACTGATGCAAACTCAATTTTTTTGGATTCCTGACTCAAAGGCCTATCAACGCTCCAAATTTCAGCCAAAAAATATGTCATATGAGGGAGATATGAGTTTTCAAAGATGACAACTGAATTCTGCCAGTAAACAGGTTTCTTCACGAAAAGAGTCCAAATTACATTCCGAAGCATCTAAACTGATATCCAAGTTTTTATTTTAGCAATTTAGCTCCTCTAAGTCAAAGCTTGAAGATTTCATGCAAGGCTATTTCTCCTTTTTTAGGAAAACAATTATTGAAGTACTTAAATGTAAACTATCTACTTAAGGGAGGACTATTTTGTAAAATAGAGACTAATGTTTCCTAGGATATAAAAAGAATGAGAGAAGAGAAGGGGGGCAGCCAGCCAAGAGGAGAAAAACACCCCCCTCCTCTAAGAAACTCGAAATTATGCATTCTTCCTTTTTTTTATTAGTTTTTCAACAAACATGCAAGGCTAAACACTTTTTCTTGGTTGCAATGACACGGAAACCTTTGGATTTCAAGAACTGTGAGATTTATTTTACCTTTTCTTTTCAGTTTATATGATGAATATGTTTGTTCTCCTATGTTTATTTTTCCTATGATTGTTTACTTTTAATTGCTAGAGCGGACTTTAAGGTATTATTGTAGACAATCTATTGCTAAGTTTGATATCAAAACCGGAGTTGTCGTATATGAACTTGTGAAGCAACTGAGTTTAATAATTGTGGCGGATCTATGTTATTAATCTTAGGGAGAACATTCAATCAAATCAAACATAGACTGCGAACAATTATGATTTCTTGATTAATCAACTTATCTAGTTCTTAAGGCTGTCATTGAATTAAATTACTAGTGCGGACACTGTGGTTGTTTGATGGTTAAGGTTAGTTATACGGCGGATTCGTTAACTAACCAATGTTAAGAAGAGATAAATATTTAGAATATAAATTGATGTTTTGTTTCCATGATCAGTTCTGATTTCTGTAGGTGGATGTGTGTTTACGACCAAAGTTTGTTCTCTTGATAATTTTCTGATTTTATTAAATTTTGTTTGATAGTTTTCTGTTTTCTTTTGCTTTAGCCTAGATAACATCCAAACCCTCCCCCCTAAATTGCATATCATCTAGCATAAAAATCTGACTTGAACTTTCCTCGTGGAATCGACCCCTTGCTTGCTCTATACTATCTTGTGTGTTGTGTTTGAAGCTAGGGTAATTAATTTGTGCGATCGCGACATCGCAATAGAAGATTATTATTACATTGATAGAGTTGAGGTTGAAGAGGAAGATGGGAAAGATGGGGGTGATAGGGATATTGAGTCAGTTGAACCTATTAATCAATACATGGCTCTTCGTGCTTCTAAATTTGAGGTTTTAAGTGTGGATGACTAATATGGATGCAATGATTGGGCTAATAGTTGTAGGTATTTGGGCTTATCAGTTGATAAATTGGAGGCGGGAAGGAAATTTAGAGACAAGTCTAAATGTATTCAAACAGTAAAGTGGTGGCATATAAAGAATTCATTGCAGTACAAGGTCTATTGTTTAACTAAAACTTATGTCCAGTTACAATATGTTCAGGAACTAGTTTGTAAATGGTATTTGCATGGGAGATATCACCAAAGGTTTAATTCATAGGAAATTTCAAAATTGAAAGGGCCACACACATGTTGAAACCCTCTTGTTTTGCAACGTCATCGCCAGATTGACTCAGTTTTTAATTGCTAAGGTGATGTTGAGAATTGTAAAGAAGGATTTAAGTATGAGTGATGTAACAATTCAAGGTATTGTGGAGAGAAATTATGAGCATGAAGTCTTCTATTGAAAGGCATGGATGACTAAACAAAAAATATTGGAGTGATTATTTGGTACATATGAAGATTCATTTCAAAACTTACCTAGAATGTTATTGGCCATCAAAGATTCAAATTTAAGAACAATTGTCATTTGGGATCATAAAATGAATTTTGGGCATTTGGTGCTCCAATTTCAATATTATTGTCCTTTAATTAGTATTGATGATACTCACCCTTATGGTAAGTATAAGGAAAAGTTGTTGGTTGTAGTTGCTTATGATGAAAACAATAAAGTTTATCCATTCTCTTTTGCTATTGTCGAAAAAAAATGGATAATAATTGAAGTTGGTTTTTAGATTTGCTTCATTAATATGTGATCGGTGGTCGCATTAGGTTGTGTATTATATCAAATAGAAAAGTGTCAATTAAGAATTCTATAGCACAGATTTTTCCCAAGCCTATTAGGTATCATCGACATTGTTCATGACACTTTGTGAGTAACTTCAACACTAAGATAAAAAAATGTTGTGTTGAAAAATATGTTATATAAGATGTGTACAAATCCTTCTAAACATGAGTTTGACATTTTATATGAGGATTTGGTGGAGACTGATGATGCAATCAGAGCATGGCTAGAAGTTGAACCTAAAAAAATGAGCATTGTCATATGATTTCAGTGGTCATCGTTATGGCAATACAACTGTTGCTACATAATTTTTGACCAATGTTTTGATAAAAATTTTGAAAAATCCAAAAATAACAAAAAAAGCAACAAAAATCCAAAAAATATGTTTTTTTTAATATATTTGCATTTTTTTTTAGCATTTTCAGCATCATCTCAAAAGAATTTAAATTTTCAAAGATCTTGGGAACGCATTTGACTTGTAACGCGTTATTTTTAAAATCACCTATTTTTCTCATTCGAGTCGATGTTGATAAGAAAAATTCAAAAAAATAAGAAAAATCAAATCTACAAAAAAAAGAGAATTAAGGGACCAAGTTGGAAACTTAGCAGTATTCTTACCTATAAATACTGGTCTCCACAACACATGCAAGAAGGGGGGCAATTTTACACAATTGAGGGAATCACAAAGAAACCCTAAACTACAAAAAAACCCTAAAAATCTTAGCTTTCTTCTCCCTCACCCGGCAGGTAGCCGCCGTTCCCGCCCTAAGCTTGGATCCGTGGGTTTCCTCTCCTTCACCCATCTCCACCAGCCGCTCACCACAAGACCGTTCCCCCTATTCCTCTTCTTCCCTCTCAACCTTTCCCTTCCTCTCGGCCACAGACAAAACCAAACCGCCACCTCCCTCAGCCTTTTCCCAGTGGCTGCTCCCCTTAAACCAGCCACTCGAAGATCTCACTCCATCGTCCCTCTCCACCGCCAGAAGTCCTCTGCCTGCCTCAACGCTGGCCACAGGAGAAAGAGAGGAGAAAGGAGCCGAAGCTTGAGGTTGTCTCTTCACCTTGCTTAATCCTCTGCTTGCCTCATCGCCAGCCGAAGAAGAAAGAAGGGTCAGCGATCTACCCGATCCAGTGGGTAACCGACCGCACGAGTCACCGGTGAGCCACTCAACACTCCACAACAGATCTGCTAGCCGAGGAAGAAGGAGAGAGAAGCAGATCTAAACAGATCTAAGAAGGAGAGAATCGACTGTGTTGTTGCATTTTTTTTTGTTGTTTTGCAGGTCACGGCGTTGCCGGCGGTACAGAAGGGAAGAGGAGAAGAAGACAATTTCAGCTGGTTGCTTTCGTGGCGGCGCGTGAATCCACGCGCCACCCATAGTATAGTGAAAGTGAATTTACATTTTGTATTTCGATGTAAAAAAAAGAAAAGAAAAGGAAAAAAGAAAAAAGTATAGTGAAAGTGGATGTGTTGTTTGTATTTTGTTTATGATTTTTTTTTTGTATGATAAGAATAAAGAAGAATTTAATATTTTGATTTGCTCATGATAAAGAATTATGAACTTACACGTAAGTCGTATTTCTAAAATTCGATGAAAGAACAGAATTTTTAAAACTTCTTCAACACATCAAGTCCACGAAGCAGCTTACCTCAGGTAGGGTGCGTTAGGGGTGCTAATACCTTCCCTAACCACAACCAGTCTCTTACCCACGAATCTCTGACAAGACCAGCACCCGAGTTTCCTAGTAACCCTCAATTAAATACTAGGTGGCGACTCTAACGAACCAATCAAACCAAACGAGAAATGAAAAATCGCCAGCCAATGTCGCGCGGATTTTGACGTGTGACAACAACCACGAATTTGTTAAAGGTTTTTAATAATTTTTTTAAAACTGTGTGGCTTGCCTGTATCAGCTATAGTAAATAAATATTTCTTAGGTGTAATAAATATTTTGTAGAGCTTAGAGAAAAAATTAAAGATTTTTTTAGTCGTGATGTATTGTGGCCTCCAAATGTCATAGCTGAAATACTTGTTGACGCTGCAATTTCTAGATCACACTTGATATCTCTCTATTTAATCTTGGAGATAGGATATTTCAGCTTGAGACACCTACAATAGCCGGTGTTACAAGATAAGTGTGGAAAATAATTAACATTAATGAAGCAACTTGTACTTGTGGTTAATGACAATTGTATCATTGACTATGTTCACACCTAATTGCATGTTGCACTGTACAAAATATGGACTATGTGCACTATATAATAAGATTGATGCTAGAGAAAAGTACTCACTAAATAGATATGGCATATACAAGGGGTCATAACAAAAAACCTTGTGAAACTATACAACATATGTTATTTTCTTTGTATTTTTTTAAATTATGTAAACTTCAACTATTGTTTTAAATTCAATTATATGGATGTTCAATTATATTGCAAAGGCTAATAATTTGTTGATACAGGACCAAGAGGGAGGCATGGTTCGGACTCGAGAAGGTATTATAGCTTCTAGGAGTGCCACCAGGTAGGACCATTTGGTTGTCGAGGCAGGTCTTGATGATAAGTCAATTTTATATATGTAGGATTAACATCGTTCCAATGATATTTGGAACGGAGAGGTCAGATCTTTAGATTAGTAGAATTTTTAAATAACTATTTGAATTAAGCATTGTAAATTATTAAATTTTAATGATTTTAATTAATTAAATAACTAAATTTCTTGATATTCAAGGTGATGATCCTATAACACCTCGATAGCATACCTTAATGGAGTTGCATGAACATGTCCTCCCATTTATTATCGACTCTGGTTTTTATGAGATCAACCAGCTGCGTAGCATACATTTTGACCATGTATTGATTGTAACTTTGGTTGAACGATGGAGGCGCGAGACACACACCTTCCATCTATATGTTGGTGAGATGACACCCATACTCTAGAATGTCATCATGTTGATCGGTCTTCTGATAGATGGAACCCTTATGACAGTACGTGGAGGGTTAATTGACATAAATGTTTTATGTGATTGTCTATGAGGATGAATGCCTCTAGCTAGTGCTTATAGGGGCGATTGCATCAAATTGACATGGTTGGATATAAATTTTAAGAATTCCCACCAGATGGAATAGAGGACTAATCGATTATGTATGCTCAAGCATACAAATTACATATGTCTTGACGTCTTATTTTCATGAGTACAACTTGTAATGCATTATCGTTGTTCTTTCTGACACCGATTGAGGATTTCTAGGTCATTCTTAGTTACAGTTGTGGGGCATGCTTGTATATCTATATTGAAAAATATGTAAAATATGTTTATAAAAATAGAAGAAAAATTGTCGGGTGTCTACCATTTCGCCAAGTATAATTATTTTAATTTCTTTGATTATTATAATTAATAGCATTTTAAATACTAATTTATAATTGTCAATGTTGATTAATATTACTCTAGTCATAAGAGCATATTTATATTGGATGTTCAGAGAGTTGAGGTAATAATATATTTGACATTGTCACTCAGAGGGCATTATCCATTGGTTCTAGGAAATAATAAAATAAAATTGATTATAATCAACATGTTATTTATATAAATCGAATGTAAAAAATGAACTAACTTTATGGTTTGTCATGTTGGATGATGTGGGGCTAGCCATTTCATGATAAATCTTACTCATGTCCACGAGTTTTACTAGGATGAGCTGGACAATAGCCACATCAGGTATATGTTACAAATGTATTGAATTTTTTGTTATTTGAATGTAAATTATTTAGTTTTGATTTTTTTATCTTATATAATTCTTTTATATGTTATGATAGGTTATATGGATGTCATATACAAAGAACTCGATACTTTCAACTTTGCTTATATACCGTGAGGGATCTGACCTTTGATTAGCATAGATCATATGCACTGCTTTGATGTTGTTGAGGTGCATTATCCAAATCAGGTAATGCGATAATTTGAATTATCTCAGCATGTACCAGATTATGTTGATACCGGTGACGAGCTGCACAATATTAGTCGTAAGGGTAAACGCGAGAGGAATTGGTTGATGATGCATACATCTTACCTAGATTTTTAGGATATTAGAAAAGATCATGTTTTTAAGGAGTGACATCCGATGATTGATGTAGATACCTATATAAGATGATATCTATTCATTATGCGTTGTTCCATTACACCTATTTAGTCTCGTTTTCCGATACATCCATGCAATCTAATGCATCCATATTATCTAAGACAAAATTGATGGGTATACAATATTGTTTTACATAGAACATTTATTAAACACTAGATTAATGTTGTTATGGATGATGACTACTAATTAGTTTTTAATGTATGTATATAGATTTATTACTTGGTACGAGAGGCTTAGAAAACAATAACAACTATCCATGAAGGTATCGATGAGAGATGAGATGAGACATAATGTGGCCAACACTACGCTCAATTTATGTCATGAAGGACTTCAAGAGGTTAGGAAGGATGTGCGCCTTGAAGTGCTTTTAACAAAAGATAAGATTGTTTATAATGGGAATGTTGGGGATACAGGTCTATCTACAAACATCTCAAGTCTATCCACAAGTGTCCTAGGTTTATCCACGAACTAGGGTGATATAGGTCCTCCTCAAACCTACATGGATATTGTAGACCCACCCTTGAGTTGAATGAGTTGGGGTAATGCTTCAAGCCCGTTCATGAGTGCTTCAGGCCCTTTTATGAGTTAGAGTGATTATTAGATATAGTTACTTGTGATTTTATGTTACGAGAGTTATGAATAGATGTATAGTTAGTTTGATTTTTATGAAATGTTATGTTATGTTAATCATCAGTCTAAATTTTTTACTTATAATTGAAAATGTTATGTGCTAGCTACTTATGTGAATTGTGTTTTGATGCTGGAAAACTGATTATTTGAATTATGTGAATTATGATTTTTTTTTAAAGGTAGTTAATGGCAAAAGAAATTGTTCTAGGGTGAGTCTCTTAGTTTACTCGCAGATAACATATGTGACTCTCAAGTCACAAATAAAGAATGTGATTATCGAGTCGTAGATGGTATACGTGACTCTTATGTCGCAAATATTATTCGTGACTCTATCAAATGTACTAGATCCCTAAATATATTTTTGTATGTGATATTTTACAAAAAAAATAATTAATTGTGCTAAGTCTAAGCCTTGAAAAGTTGAGGCAAATGAACTTGATTGACTGAAATACTGATGTGATCATCATCAAGCCATATTAGCATGGTTATTACATTTAGTACACATATGTTTGCAACTAGAACTTGTGGACAAAGTCATACATTGGTGTTTTATGTTCAAATTTGATCATAGGGTGGTAACCCATAACTACATATTATTTTTTTGCAATGAATGCCCTAGAAAATATTATATTCAATTCACTTGCCAAAATTTATCAATCATAATATAAATAGAGCCTTCAGCTTGGATGAGTTAGGCCATACTCATACTAGGACTAAGAATTTTCGCAAAGACAATTATGGTTATCTTTTTTACATATATAAATTTTTTTACATTCATCCTTACATGTATATTTCAATCTTTTTCATCATGAATAGTTTCATGATAACAAGAGCATATGCAATCAAATTATTCTTTTAACTAGTAAGCATGACTATATTTTTGTACGAGTTCTCTAGCTATAGTGGAGTAGCATTTCATAATAGAGGGGGAAGGGCCTAAATACAAGAAAAAGAAATTATTAGTTTGAAAAAAATTATTATTATTAAAGTGTATGAAAACTAACTCTAAAATACTATAGGGGGATTAACTAAATTGTTTGTGATCATCAAAGAAAAATTAGATATATGAGAGCGTATTTTTTTTATATTGATCTAATTAAAGGATTTTGGGTACAAATTTTAACTTGGAGATTTTTTGTTATCTCATTATAACAAGGTTAATTTATTGGAATGGAGAGATTTGCCTTTATCAAGTAGCTTAAACCTCTAACAATTTTTACCACCAATGTGAAAAGTGCATGCTATTCTCTATTGTTTTCTCATATGTTAAGGAAACATTATTGTTTCAAAACTAGAGCTTAATTATGTTTTGTTTTCTTCTTATTTGAATATAACTCTCCACCAATGACTATAATGCTCTAATTGGTATTATTTAATCTTATTAAATTTCTTTTATGGTGAAGTTACATATTTGGGGTTTTAAAATAGAATTATTTTTTGTTTCTTTCTGATTATGGTATATTAAGTTTAGATTTTGAATAAACAAATGCTTGATTATGGAAAATTAGTTCATAAGTTCTAGAGGGGAGAGGTTTTAACTTTCAACAAGAATTTTCTACAAGTTTTTGTTTCAATTTTTTACTCACCCTTCCTCAACTTATTTTTAATGTTTTCCTTCTTCTTTTGTGCTTTTTTTCCTCCCAAATATAGAGCTTATGCTCATTGTTGAGAGACAATTGAATTCTTTTATTTTGGTTCAAATACCTTGTTTAAAAGTGTATCTAAACTAAGGTAGTGTTGTTAGAATCTTATAAGACATATTGCTAATATCCTAGTTACATCCAAACTTTTAGAGGAAAGAAGTTTTAAGCAAAGTGGGCTTTGAACTTAAACTCATGTGAGCGTGTATTGGGCCAGCTCGGGCTTCAGGCCAGACATAGGTGTAGGTTTATTATAAAATAATATTTTGGGACATTATGGCCACCATGTTCAAGTTTAATTCTTGAGTTGTAGGTGGCTAATCAAATGTTGATAATGGTATGACTATATTTTTATTATTACCATAATTAATTCTTTAACCTTTTAGCTTCTAAAATTCACTATAAAAATGGCGATTGAGGGAGAGTTTCCTACAAGTTTTTTTTTTCATATTTTACGCACTCTTCCTTATTTTTAGTGTTTTTCTTCTCTTTTTACACTTAGTGTTTCCTCCAAAATCCAGGGTTTAAGTTCATATTATTGAGAGATAATTGAGTTATTTTACTATGGTTCAAATATCTTATTTAGAAGTGCATCTAAACTAAGATGGTGATGTTGAAATCTTAAGAGGCATATTTCAAATATTCTAATTGCACAAGTGAAGAGCAATAAAGTCTTAAGAACAAATGATTCATCATTGACAACTACAAAAGTTCCATAACTTTAAAGTGCTTCAACAAGTAAGTATTTTTTTTTGTTTTAATTTAAACATAAATATTTTTATTATTAATATGCATGCTAGAACTTTGAATTGACATCAATTGCAAATTTGAAAGCATGTTTTCCATGAGTTTTTATTTTACTTCCTTGTAGATTTAAATTTGTATAAATTCTAAACTTTCCTTAAATTTTTTTATGTATTGAATGTTTTTATTATAATAAATTAAGTATCTTTTACTCCCTAGTTTAATACAATTAAAAGTTAAAAAAAACTGGTCACCGTGTGTGACTCAACCTTTTGGAAGTAAATGGGGGGGGGGGGGGAAGGCTAGACCACATTGTTTGGAGGCTTGGAAAATGTGATTCCTTTCGCTTGCGCACTCTTCTTTTCCATCTTTTCTTGTTGCATCAAACTCCTCCTCCATAAAGTTCATTTCTATTCATCTAAATCGTAGATAGAAAAAAAATTGGACTGTTGATAATCATCCTCTGAGTAGGAATTCCCAATCGCTTCCTTCACCTCACAGTCAACATCTCAACAATATCATTTGTAGGCTAGAAGGGCTGTAGCTAAAAACAAAATAAGTTTCCATTAATAAAAGAGAGAGTGCTTAGACTTGTGGTTTTTATAATGTGATGAATTGGGCCTTCAAATTTCCACCACTTGGATCCATTTAAGTTGTTAGAATTGGCAGCAGAGATGGACTCAAAGGGATTTGAAGATTTTATAAAGAGTATTTAGGTCAAAAAGATATTCAAAAAAATTAAAAAAATTACATTTAACATTTACTGATGATTATATTTTTCCTTCATAGTTTAAATCACACATTGCCTCTAAGTCAATGCAGAATTTCAGATTGAATTACAATGTCCATCTTACCCTCATGTAAATTATAACTTAAAACCTTCGTATAAATATCTTGAGATCTAATGATTGTAAGATAGAGGGATTGTCTCGACTGTAAATGGGAGAGAACCATGGCTAGTGGCTGCTGGTAGCTGGGTCATTGTTGTTGTCATGTTGGTTGAGGTATGTCAGCATGCGTGGTAAGCATTCTTGTTGGTGGCTGGCGACGAGGAGAGGCAGTTGTTCACCGTGTGTGGTGCTATTGTGAAGAAAGGGGTTGTTGGATTTGAAGAAGAAAACTGGGTATTTAGGAGAGACCTTTTTGTGTGTTTGGTTTTTTTTCTTTTGATTATGTGTTGTGAGGGGCGGGTGTGAGTCGATAAAGGGAGTGGAATATAAGAGGTTGAAGAAGAGAGCCAGTGTGTGGGGCTACTGTTGGCTTTCATGGAGTTGTGGCGCTGCTACTGGTGTCGTTTATTTGAGAGGTTGTTACTAGCAAAAGCAAGGATATCAGGTGGTTGTGTTCAGAGAGGGTATTTTTATCTCAGGGTCTTTGTAATCATTTTACAAAAAAATAATAGCAATCTTGTAAATACTTAATCAATTCTTGATGAATTTTTTATTTAAGAGTTAAATAAATGTAATTTCTCTAAAAAGAAAAGGAATATAATAGATTTTGAAATCAAAAGTAAAATAAAAACAAAGTGCTGTTTGGGAGTGTGGTTGTAGTTATTTTTTAAGGTGTTTTTCATTTAGAAATGTATCAAAATAATATTTTTATTTTGTTTTTTAAAGATTATTTTTGATATCAGCGCATTAAAATGATTTAAAAAAACCAAAACCATATTAATTTGAAACAAAAAAAAAATTTAAAATTTTTCAAAAATATTTTTAAAACGCAAAAACAATAAATGCATTCATACCACACACACCATGACTTGTAACCAAATTCAAACTATGAGCTCATTAGTTGGACCTGAGAATTATTAACCTGGCACCTTTATTGATTGGATTGCCATATATTACTCTTTGACATTAGCTTACACCTTTTTTATAGATGAGTTTATTTTTAAGAAAGTAACTCTTAATAAATTAAAAGTATAGATGAGTTTATTTTTAAGATATGGATCTGATATTAAAATACTTGTTTTTCATCAAAATTTCAAAAAAAAATAAAAAACAAATCTTCTCATTTTAAAAATACAAAAATGTGTTTTATTTGGTGTACATACGACCAAGTCTTTCTAAAAAAATAATATTAAAAAAATATAAAAATATATAATGAGTTTTAGCATTTATATACAAAATAACCTTGTATGTATTTTTGGATTTAATAACCAGATAATTAAATCCATGAGAACTTGGCCAATGTTTCAATAACTCACTTTAATTTTTTTTAATTCATGAGAATTAATGGTCAATATTCTGGTATAAATGTTGGACCTACAAGTAATCTAATATTTAAATACTAGAAGTTGGTCAGGGCACCTAAATGGACTCTTCCAATGAGAATTTATCTAGGCGTGCAAGCCGATAATAAATTCAAAATATCATATTTATTCATAAAAGTAAATTTTTTTAGCTATAGACTGACCGTCGATTAAGAACCCATAAAAACCTTTAAATCATGAAGACCACATAATGCAGCTTATCTTAGGTAAGTTGCGCTAAGGGTGTTAATACCTTCCCTAACTACAATCAGTCTCTTACTCTAGAATTTATGATAAGACGAGTATATCTAGGTCTCTTAGTGATCCTAAACCAAATAATTAGGTGGCAACTCTTTGACCCCCACGTCATGCGCCCACGTGAGATAGTACTCACGGGCTAGATCTACTTTGTACCAATTTGGAAAGAGAGGCTTTAGTGGTAGAAATGGAAGAGAGGACATATGACCTTTGCTTAGCAATTTTGCGTACATTTCTCCTAAGAGAATAGGTAGAGGTGAGAGTTGTTATTGATTTCTTTAGTAGGCTCTCCTTGAATTGTTTCCGGTTTGGTTTTCTGGCAGATTGGTGGGCTGGTTTACTAAAAGAGGCTTATCAAAGTTAATACTGAATATTTTGAAAGACCGGGTCTGGTAACTTTGGGTCTAGTAGCTTTAGGTTCGGTAAAATATTTTACCCTTATATCCTCTTTCCACATTGCTCACCTTAACATCATTTTTCCTCCCAATAAACCTCTTATTCTCGGTAGGTTTTAATATTTTATTAGCTCTTATCCTTTATTCTATTCTCTCAGCAATAACAATAGCATCATAAAAAAGTTGGGCTGAGCTACCCATCATATGCTCATAATACGGGGACTTAAAAGTATTGGCTAATAGAGTCACCATCTCTTTCTCCAATAAAGGTGGTTTGTATATGAATTGCCTTGTTTTTTCACTTATGAGCATGCTTCTTTACGGCTTCCTTATTGCTCTTCTCCACCACCATCAAGCTCGTCTGGTCCAGATCGATGTCAATATTTAACTTGTATTGTTTCAAGAAAGCATCAACTAGTTCACTCTATTTCTTGATCCTTGTGTTATCCAAGGTTATGTACCATCTTAACGCAAACCCGATCAAGATTTCATGGAAGAAATTGATGAGCAACTTCTCATCACGCATGACTTCTTCCATTTTGTTGCAGTATGATCTCAAATGTGTATTAGGACATTATAGTCTCGATTCTTAAATAATTATGGCTCCCTAAATGTTTTGAGCATAACTACATTTGGCACCACACATGTGTCAGGTTCTCTAACTGGGTCACAAACGTTAAATCGCTCAACAACCCCTAATATTTTATGTCCCTAAAAAAAACATTAGTCTCAACCATGCTTTATTGATAATGATGGACACCCCTTCCAACCTGCCGAGCATTGTGATGGATTCTTCAGGTATAGACAAAGGCACGATCAATCTGCTCATCCATATTTCTTGTCTTCTCCAAGAGTAACACATTGTTCCTATTCAGTTTATTATTATTGGTGTTTATCATCTGGTTGTGGCACTTAAGCAATCTATTCTTTTCTTCTAAATGTTTTGCCTTGGACTTTTCTTTGTTAAGCTTCTTCTATAACAGATTGATCTCATTTCTCTTATTATCCAAATTAGTTTTAAAGACCCCTAACAACTTTTCCTTTGGTTTTTACTTTAGTCAGCTCACTTTTCAACATCACGTACTTCTTGTATAGCCTTTCATACTTTTCAATCTGGCTTTCTAACTTAGTTTGGGTCTTTGAAGATATATTAGTCCTTTCTTAGTAATCATTGAAATTGGTTTTCAAAACCTCTAGCTAAATACTGGTCCGCATCCAATGTATTCCAAATTCTTTTACTATTCTTTAGTTTGGTTTCTAGCCTCCTTTTTTTCTTTGAATTTCTTCTCTAAAGACATGATTTTCTTGTCATTTTTCTTCAGCTGTTGCTCTACAAACTTTCTCAATTTCTTTTTAGTAAGGAGTTGCTCCTTAAAGGATATCCTAAGGGCTTTACTGGTGTCTACTTTCATTTGAAGCCTTTCCAGTTGTTCTCTTAATTCTTTCTCATTTCTAATCCTTTTTTTTTTAATTTGGTTCAACAGCTTGCAAAGTTTTAACTTCAAATCCAAGAGTTATGGGGATGGTGACTAGTGATAGATTTCTCCACTTTAGATGTTTTTCACTAGTGACTAGATCTCTCATACCATTTGATTCCTTCTTATCCAATACTAGAAGTTTCCAGTCTTGTTTGGTGTTTTCCACAACTTCCAAAGCAGATTAGTCCTCGAATAACCAGAGAATTGGGATAATCCGATCGTCCTTAGCATATGTTGTATGGCCCCAAGATGCCTTGCAACTAAAGTAGGTGTGTAACTAAAGTTGTTAAATATCAGCTTCTTGGTTAGAGGCACCCACTGTCTTTACCCACAACTCATCCAGCAATTTGTTGCTCTCATCCATAAGGATTTCCACTTCATTTCTCCTTACGAGATTCCTTGTAATTTTACTTTTCAGTTTTCTTCGCTAAGGTCCTTCCACTCATCTTTTTAACTTTCTCCAATGATTTTTTACTAAACCACTAGACGTTGTTAAATATCGGCTTCTTGGCTTCTATATGGCCAATCAGTCATATGTACAATACTTGTCACAACATCTCATTGATCCTTTGCTAACCCTCCTATAATGGTTGAGTATCGAGATAATTTCTACTAGTATCATCACATTGGGATTTATCTGAGTGTTTTCATACGTGACAAAAGCTATAACTGCCTCTAAACTGATGATTCCAATGAGGTTTGGAAATAAAACCAACCCGAAGATTTCTAAAGCAAGTATTCAACCCTTTTCTTCAACAAATCTAGAGTCATTCTTCATTTTTTTGAATACCTCTTTAATCATCTTCCACTTTAGGCCACTAACACTTTTCTCTAATAACTTATGAAGATTTGAAGCTTTGATCAATTTGACCAATTTAGTTAGCACTTTATCGCAATTTGGTGAAAGTAGACTTTGTATAGATTTTGAGGAAATTTAGTCAATACAACCATACTCTTCCGAACTAGGACATATGTCTACATTTTCAAAATTGAAGCACTGATACTTGGGGTCCTAAAAATACATCAAGGCTTTTCATTGCTGAATTTTGCACGAACACCTTTATGATTTTCGCTATCCTCCCATATTCCACAAAAAACCCATCCTTGTGGATGCTTTTCATGTGTGAGATGAGCTTCTTTAAGTTATTTTCAGAGCAACTCACATTTTTTTATGGGTGACAATTTACTATCATCTAGTCTCAGGCAACCCCTTTCTAACAGCTGTAGAGATTCAAAATCCTACTCGTATTCAACAAAGGTCATCTCTTTAATGGTGGCCATTTTATTAGCCCTAAGTCCTGCAATTCAAGATTTTTTTTATGGTTGGGCATGTCTTAATGCAATAGTGTTTAATTGTGGAACATACATCCTGCAAGAAGGTTCTATGTCTTTTTATGTGAAACACTATCTAGTCTCAAAAAGATCTCTTGTTGTCCTAGTGATTACCCTCGTAAAGGTAATATGGGAGCTTAGTAGGTAGTGGGATGATACGTATACCAATCACTGCTAGTCAAACCACTAAGCAAAGAGTCAGATGGTTTTATGAACTTAAATCCTAATTGAAAGTCATAGGGTAAGCCGCTACTCCCCCACTTAACTTGAAGTTTCCATATGCATGCATTCCAAAGCAATATATCACAAATAGACTAATGATGCATGAAGTCATTCATCCACATCCAACATGTATGCATGAGTAGCATAAAATATGCATGACTAGGAGACCCAAGTGAATTGGTCCCATCTGAAATTCCAGGGTAAGGGACTAGTTGTGGCTAGGGAAGGTATTAACACCCCTAGCGCACCTTACCTGAGATAAGTTGCAATGTGTGTTTTGGATATGGTTTAAAAGTGTTGATGGGTTCCTAACCAGTTGTCATAACCCAATTTTTTACCATTTTATTTTAATAATTATTATTATTATTATTATTATTACTGAAAAGAATAAAAAAATGATGATAATGATGAAAAAACAAGTAAAATGAAATAAATGAAAAATGAATTAAAATTTGGGTTAAGGGCAACATGATCGGAAGTTTTGGGGTTTAATTAAACTTTGAAATTAATTTAATTAATCAAATCAAGATTTTAATTGGAGAATTGATAATTTTTAAGACTTAATTAAGCTTGGAATTAATTTAATTAATCTAATTAAGGGTTTAATTGGAGAATTAATAAGTTTTAAGACTTAATTAAAGCTTGGAATTAATTTAATTAATCCAATTAAGGGTTTAATTGGAGAAATTGATAAGTTTTGAGACTTAATTAAGCTTGAAATTAATTTAATTAATGAAATCAGGGACTTAATTGAAAAAATATCAAAGTTTGGGGTTTAATTGAGGTCCAATTTGCAAACATTAAAACTCAAGGACCAGCTTGAAAATGGCGCGGAAATGCAAGGATCCAATTACGTTTTAACCAGGGGCTTGATTGCAAAATTATAAGAATCCAGGGACCAAATTGAAAGCAGCCTTTAGAGCTAGAAAACGGGGTCGTTTTGAGCGACTGTTCACCGTCTTCTTCCTCTACAACGGCTCTGCCATTAAAGGCAGAGGCGTTTCATCCGTTGGCAGCAACGCTTACTCATTGAAGGCGCCGTTACCACCGGTTCTGGCCTTATAAAAGGAAAGAGGAGTGAACCGACGATAAGGGGGAATAGAGCAAGACAGAGGGAAGAAACCCAGCAAAACCAGAGCAAAAGAGACACAGAGAACAAAAAAAACCCAAACAAAAGGAAGTAAACAGAGAGCTAAACCCATCTTTGGTTTACTCCCAGAATTCAATCACAACATCCGAACAGAAGAGGAAAGCAGAGGAGAGCAGAGGAGAGCAGAGAGTAAGTAAAAAACCCAACAAACAGAAACACAAGAACAGAGGAGAAGAGACTGAGAGGAGGAGGAAGGGAGAATTCTCCGGGAGTGCCCGAACTGTTGCTGTCGCCTGCGCCTTCGAATCGCCAGGTAAAGCTTTCCTTTTATCTTCGTTTATGTACATTTCATTTTGTAGAGAAGAGAACGGGGCGAAGGTAATTTAATTACCTTCACCCTGTGCAGCTCACGCATGGTTTGAACCACGCGTGCCTGCAGCCCAGCCGGGTCACTGGCTTGGGCCAGTGACCGAGCCGGGCCGGGTCCAGCCCAGCCCCAAAAATAATAAAAAATATAAAAAATAGAAGAAATAGAAAAATAGAAAAATATGTGTATGCATGAATAAAAATAATATAAATTTACTGGTTTATTTACCCACGCCAGAGTCGGGAATAAAATACTAGTTTAAGTTTATATTATTTTTATTCGTTATATTTTTTTTATTTAGCAAAAAAATATACGTGCATGTATGAAAAATAAATTTATTTTATTTATTTATTTACTGACGCCAGAGTCAGGAATAAAAATACTGATTTAATTATTCTCTTTGTTTTTTTATTTAACTACATAAAAAATAAAAAATATGTGAATGCGTAAATTTAGTTTATTTGTTTATTCACTAGCGTTGGAGTCAGGAATAAAAAATATTAATCTGAATTTATTTTATAGCTACGCAATAGTTACCAACGCCAGAGTTGGAATTATCCGTAGTTGAATATTCACTGACGCCAGAGTCAGGAATATTGTGAATAAATCATCAGAATGTAAACCAATAAAGATTTAGCAATTTAAGACAAAAAACAGCAATGCAGTTTGCCTTAGGCAGAACGTTTAAGGGGTGATAATATCTTCCCTTTTACGTAACCAGTCCCGAATCATAGAATCTCTGTTGACCAGTTAGGGTTCCTAGTGACCATAATACTAGGTGGCGACTCCTTAAACAAGACCTTTTTCCTAAAAGAACAAGATGCCAGATATCTGTTCTTTTTCCATTATCAAGATAAATTTTTTAAGGCCGCCGCGATGTCGGGTGCGACACCAGTGGTCTGTCAATGGCTCAAAATGAAGATTTACATTCATGAATAAATCTGGTATTTCAAATTTATTATAGGCTCGTATGTTTGGGTAAATTCTTATAGGAAGAATCCATATAAATTCCCTAACAGGGTTCACCTATCATAGAAGGCGAAAGTGTTTTTCATAAATCATATATTGTGGTGAAAAATACTTGCAATTAAAATTGTTAAATATCCAAAATAATTTTGAGAATTTTCTAGTCAACTCCTAATACTTTAATTCCAGCCAACTGGTAAATCTAGTATTTATACCAGAATGTTGACCATTAATTTTTAGGAATCAAAATTTTTATAGTTATTGAAATATTCGTCAAATCTTTAAAGAATTTCACAAACTTATTATAAATCCTAAAAAAATGCACATAAATTATCTAAAAACAATGCTAAAAAATGTTTTTCCTTTTTATAAATAAAATGCAATTTTTTTATAAGGATTGAGCCGTGTGCAAGAAGCAAAAATCATTTTTTTGTAAAGTCATGTTTGACAAAACTCATTTTTAAAAAAACCAAAACTTTCAAAATAGGCATAAGGAGTATTTGCCAAACACACCCTTAAACCAAAAAAAACCAATTAGCAAAAACATTGTCAGCTAAACAGGGTCGTAACCTTTGATCCAATTTGACTTGACCGGGTTGACTCGACCGCATTGACTCGACAAGGTTAACCTAAAATATTTGGTTCAGCCATAAACCAAATCAAAGACATTGAAACTAAACCAAAACTAAAATTAAAACTTAAAACAAATCAAACTTAAAAAAACATAAAAACACAAAAACCTTTTACTAAAAAGGATCCAACGCAAAAAAAAAATCAAGAACAACTTAAGAACACGAAGAAGATCCAAAGAAACCCAACAATATGGATCTCAAATTAAAACCAAATACAATTGAAATAAATCATTAACATACTATTGGGCTAAAAACACATAATCAAACAAGTATCAAAACCAAGAATCATGTATTTAGTGCAAGCCTCACTAACATATTATTGACAAAAACTAAAACAAACTATCATAACGAAAGCTTGAGCAATCTAAAACATGCTTAAAAAAAAACAAAAACAAAGCATCTTCAAGCTTACTCTGTCGAAAAACATCAAATTATTCCAGCACCAAAATAAAAAAAAAATTGCAAGATGAGCTCTAACAACATAAAAGGAGGTTTAAGGATTAAGACAACATAAATAGGTAGACCACATAGACTTCACCCTTGAACTTTTACATAGTTATACCTTTTTCAAGCTTACTAGCTATAAATTGTTATTTTCCTTCTCTTTTCTTTCCTTCTTTCCCTTTCACTATTTTTTCTTTCCAAAGCTTGTTAGACCAAATTAATTGTAATAATGATAAAGTTTGTTATCCTTTCATCTTCCTTTCTTCTTTATAACAGAAAAGAAGATAAAAGATAACAAACTTTATCATTATTTATCAATTTTGGCTTTCCATCCGAATCTTCCCTCTAACATCGAAATCTATTGATTTGATGTCCCTCATATTATAAGGTATAACAAAACCTCTTACCTTTTCAATATGAGATGAAGTTTTAAGTACCTAAAATGCAAGTTATATTTTATAAAAATCCCCCACTTAGCTTTTAATATTAGGTTGTACCATATTTCATGCATAAAATAAGGTATCTTTTGATTTAAACCTTTCCTTAGTTTAAGTATTTCAAAACTCTAAAGAAATCTTGATGGCAAAAGAGTTTAAATCAAGATTTTATTCAATAAAATTGAAAAATACTACACATGATCTAATTAATCCAAAACAGAAGTTCATCATTATTTTTAGAACTAATATATCATTATGCTACCTCCTAAATTCAAATTCATGAATATTTACAAAGTTTTCCAAACTTTTATGGAAGTGACACCACTTCATATGTTTATATAGGTGAAGTTTCCTTCTTACATGGAGGTTTCATTAAGAGTGTTAATCACTCATCCTCCCATTTAATTAGAATATTAATTTTATAAATTATGATTTCATACACAAACTATTGTACACCACTTTTACTAATAATTTTTCTTACCCATTAAACTCCTAACTAGCAAATACTAATAATTAAAGTTAGGTTCTTGTTATTAGTAAGTTTAGTTAAATGGTCTTAAGCCCATATTAGTAGAAGTACTTCTAACTAAATCTTTTGAGAGACCTTTAGTTAAAGGATCTACTAGATTATTACAA
>Ga0325403_1001008_pt1 | contig 22472 bp, 11 predicted proteins | sample PopdelMetagenome_19_FD_205665 | JGI IMG/M metagenome (GOLD analysis project Ga0325403, IMG submission 205665) | Populus deltoides microbial communities from Bellville, Georgia, United States - Xylem-PdKOR-R4 | ecosystem: Host-associated > Plants > Phyllosphere > Stem > Wood/Secondary xylem... | reverse complement strand
TTCATCACAAATTAATCCCATCCACTCCTACTCCAATGATATTCATGACTTCAGATTAGGTGATGGTTTCTAAAGATTAAACCTAGCTAGAGGTTTTAATAAAAGAAAAGAGTATTTTTTTTCTGTTTAATCAATAAAATACACCAGACAGCAGATTATATACATAGCCCTGGAGGAGGATTGGACACCTAGTAGATAGGGGGAAAAAAATAATTTGTGGAACTTTCATCATTGAAATGTTGCCCCATTGCCTTTACCTTCATCATTTTGCTCTCAATATCTTACCAGGGAAGCAATCAAAATGTCGAGAAAAAGGCTAAAAGGCTACCAGGACTAGCTACGAGTCTTAACTGAATGCCCACGAATTCCTCATTATGCATGTTTCAAAGGTAAATCACTGAGATGCTGACAAAATTAGACAGTCGATCAGGTACCACAGAAACAAAGATGGTAACAAGGACAGGACAAATTGGACATGACATGAGTGGAATGTAAGCAGGATTGGGAACATGATAAGTTAGGGTAAATTTTTTTTTCTAACCCTCTTCCAGGTTTTCGAATGTATTATTCTGGGTGACCTCATACCCTATCCACTCCTTCGGACAATAGTTGGTAACAAAATGACTAAGACTGTCATTGTAATGTCATTGTAAGAGGACCCCTAGCAAGAACACTTGTCATTGTCCTGTTCGCTTGCCATAAACACTTGTCAAGATTTAATTCCCCCGTCAACATTAACCCTCTGAAAGAAAAAAGAAAAAGGAAAAAACGAGTGCATATACATGGTAACTTTGTGAAGTGGTATGCCCAATTCTTTGCATTGTAAGAATTCAAAACCAAATATGAGTATTCTGCAATCAAACTTTGGTTGAACACAGAGATAATATATTCAAAGCATTTCAACAAAAGAAGCTAAAGACATGCTTTGTCAAATGTTTGCCAAACAATATCATAGTTGGCCTAATTTTGGAGACAATGCGGTGGTGTCATCTTGTTGTTGGCTCTCTCTCTTTAATTTTGAGCCAATCGAAGAAGCCAAAACATTAATATATATGCTCTCTGATATTATTCTGACATGTTTGGCCTAACTTGGTCTCTCTTTTCCACTTGTTGGTCTTCTATTAGAAAGCATGAGATCAATATTCAATCATCTCTATTAATTTTGGTGTTAAAATCCCTTTCTTTATTGTATTATTTTATTTGCTAATATCGTGGGTGCAAAATCTCCAGACCAAATTAATCATGTGTATTACGAATATTTTAGCATCTTTCCTCCTATATGGTGAGCAACAAAATCCATGCCACGATCACAAAATTGATAACTACCTTGGGCTCTATTTGGAGAAGCAATGGATTAATTAATGTTGTGCCTCATCATCACATCATGGAAATAATTAGAGACACAAAACCTAGTTGAATTCATACTTTTTGTTAATCTAGGACAAATGACTTTGGTGCTAAGTACACTCTAGCCTATGGATTACATAAATGGATGAGAAATATTTGTCTTGTTGATGATTATCTGTTCTTAACTTGTTTTGCAATATTAACAAAGTAGATGATGACACAGCAATTCCATTGAGCATTAGCTACTTTCCCTACCTATTTCTAACAGTGAATTAATTAACAGGCCCACTTGCGTGATGCTAATTAGTGTAGATCTTGACAGCTTAAACAATTAGGGAGACGTACGTTTTCTCGTCATCAATGATGCACTAGACTGAGTAGGGCTAGGCTTTTTAAGAAGATCAAAGTAGTGGGAAATGAATAAGCTTAAAAAAGGAAGAGGAGGATGCACTACATTATTAAATGAGAAATTCTGTGGTCATCCAAAGACTCCCTCAGTTTATTTATTCACAGCATCCAGCATCTTTGATGAAAAATGACTTCAAAAATTTCAGATTCAAGCCAACACTTGAACTTGTTTTTTCCGTTGTTGTGAAGAACTTAAAGAGACGAATGTTATCGATCCGCTTTACTCTAACATTTACTTACTAGTCGCAAGCTACAACAAACATAGAATAGAAGACGGGAAAAAAAACTATATCTGCAAACTATTTAGAACCAAGATGTATAATTAACCCCGAATTCTGAAAAGATGATTGGAAAAAAATAGAGAGTAAATTAGAGAACTGAATTTGGTGGCACTTATTATTGTACGTACTCACTAACTTATTCGGTGGCATTATTTCCTACACCTAAATAGAAATGTCTCACCTTTTACGGTAATTCTGTAGACAGATAGCCAATGGTTTTGGAGCAAGTACAGTAGTATACGGAGAAAATAAAAGATCAAAAGGATGGTTACAAACAACTATTTATCCTAACTGGTTTCCATGCACATGTTATTGTACGTACTACATTGAATTATTTCCACTTCTATACAAACTTATTTTGACTTTTATGATGTCAGGCTCTTGGATATGAAGCCATCCTTTGCATGAACATACAGCAAAAAAAAAAAAAAAAACACACTCACACACCCAGTGAGAAGACAAAACCAAGCACAACACAACAACACAAAGCTTCCGAACCACAACTAATTAAAATCGAAAAGACCACACATAAGATGCTCAACAACAGAAAATCTAATAAAAAAACAAAAATCTGGGTTTTGATTCCCCATTATGTCTCCCACGAGAAGAGGAGAAAAATGACAACAACTAGTGTTTTATTGTTTTTTTTTTTTCCATTTTAATAATGTAGACGAACATGTGTCCACCGGAAAACTTACCGTTAGATGCTTTATTAGTGTTTGAACATTGCATGCATCTAACAAAAAAGACAAAGGCAGTAAGTAAGGATGTAGATGAAATGTTTTTTTATCTTTATTGTTTTTGTTTTGAAAGGATAAGAATTTATTTTAAAATTATTCTAAAAATAAATCTATTTATTTTCTCTATTTTTTTCTTTTCAGTCATATATATATATATATATTAACCATACGCAGGAATTGGTTTTACCGTAGTAAAATGGAGTGCGGGACAGCATTTTGATGTGTCATAATGCTTGGATCTTCTATTAGAAATCACCAGCACTAGATATATAGACTAGCTAGCCTTTTAACTTAATTAAAAGTCAATTAAAATTACTTTCCAGTACGTCAACAAATACAAATCAGCGAAGTTTATCGCTGAAAAATTGAAAAGTGAGAAATGGGGGAGTACTTGAAGAAGCCCTGAAAACAATCTGCAGTTTTAATCCTTAGTGGTAGCATGCTGATATTTCATAATCTGAAGCTGAAAAATTGAAAAGTGAGAAATGGGGAAGTTGAAGAAGCCCTGAAAACAATCTGCAGTTTTAATCCTTAGTGGTAGCATGCTGATATTTCATAATCTCACTGTGTCTTTCTCTTGTGTACATAAACTTAAATTTAAGATGCATCTCACAGCAACTTTCAGGACACGTACTGACTGGAATAATTTTAGATGAGACGTACGTGAGTCGAGCGTGTTAGACAGCTGAAATAATTAATTAGGGGAGAAGGTTCGGAAGGGAAGCGTGGTGGAAATAAATCTTTTTTTATAAAATATCTTACCATCTTATGAGAGAATCATATGGACTTGGATTTGAATACACACACTAATTTAGAATAATTTAAGAGATTTAAAATGATAAATACTTTTTATTTATTTATTAACGTGGATGTCTGATCTAGTTTGCGCGCATCTCGACTAATTTCACAGACTCTAAAGTTAACAATCATGTAAGTCTCCAGTGGCCCTGAGATTTGTGGGATTCAAACGGATAAATAAATACTTTTTTTAATAATTATAATGCATGTAGGAAAACTAAAAAAAAACTTTGGCTTCAAAATTAGTTTCTAAGACTCTCTTATTTTAAAAATCTTATCATTCTTAAAACTTAGATTGTGTTGGAGGATAGTTTTGTCATAATTTGCTAATCACATATAATTTTCATCTCTTTAATCTTTCTTTCATTGCTTAAACATGGTTCTTTTAAGCTATTTTTCTTGTCTAGTGGCTGCTGTCATATTTTTCATTATGATTTTTTAGCCATTGTCCAGCTCCTTTTTAGGAGGATTTCTCTTTTCTCCTTTCATGTATGATTTTCTTTGTACCACAACTTCTCTTCTGCAAGGAGTTGTAAGCTTGCATTAAGTTTTTTTTTTTTTTGGCTTCTTCTAACTATTTCTTTTGATGTAATGTCACAATTTTCTTGTTGGTCTTTATCATCTTACACCTTTATTTTTTTTCTTTGGATGTTACTTGTCCATTTACTCTCTCTCTTGAGATTTCTTTCTAGGTTTGATACCATGTTAGAAAGAACTAAGGGAGAAGGAAGGAAGAGAACTCTTCTTATATCATGTTACTCTCAAATTAAAGGAAGTTCTTATAAACTTGATTACAATACTTTTAACACATATATTTATATTAGTTTATGATAATTGAAGAGAATTAAAAAGGATAATAAATATATCCTTGATAATTATAATGCACCTAGAAGAACTAAAAAAATATTTTTACTTTAAAAATTAATTACTTCAATAGATATGCTTAGATGCAGCAAGAGGGAGACATGTTCCTTACCGACTGATCATTGGGTTACATTATCAATTAATCATCTCTTAATTAGAATAGACTTTAGAATGTCCCTCCTGTCTTTCTCTCTCAGAAAAACAAACATTATTGCAATTAATTCCATCTTAATTTAAAAACCTTCACCCTATGGTTACTATCACAGAAATTGCATCAAACACCCATCAACCTCATCACAACGTTAACACAATACTTCTAATCCTTACTCCCATATACCTAAGCCAAATTTACCCAAAACACAACTCTCAAACCCTTCACGTTTCAACCCCAATTAAGCACCCTCGTGACCCGCTTGGATCCTTTGCAAGTTTACTTTGAAGACTTCCCAAGCTGGACAGCATATTGGGTTTTAAAGAAGGATTTCCAGAAACTAGGGTCAGTACTTCACACTTTTTTCATCTCAAGGAAGAAGAACAAGGCAGGAAAATGTTTTGGCTTTGTGACAATATCGTCAAATTTGTGAGACAATAAAGACGAACAAGGCAGGAAAATGTTCTCCAAAACTAGAATAATATCTTGAAAAATCAAATAAAAACAAAACAACTAAAAAAAACTTATATTAAAAACAATATGCAAAATTCATGATCTATAGATCATGAAATCGGGATAAATCATAAAAAAAACTTGAAGACAATTATAAAACCTATATTAAAAATTAATGCAGAACGATATTAAGATCTTACAAAACTGAATCTCTAACAAATTAAATGTCAAAAGACAAAACCAGAAAAAAAAATTAATTGCACAAAAAAATCTAAAAAATAAGGGTGAAAAAAACATTAATTAGAGGGATAAAATTTTCATTTAGAGGACTTAAATTGAATTGAGAAATAGTTTTAATAAAATAAAAAACAAATAAAAAGAATGAGGGTTAAGCTAAACAAAATAAAACAACAAAAAATTTGATTGAAGGATGAAATTCAAAGCAAAAAAAAAATTCAACAAAAGTGCCAAGAAAAAAAAATTAAAATTTAAAAAATAAAGACCGAAAAAAAACATATGAGAAATTGTAATTGAATGACTAAATTAAAAAGAAAAAAACTTCTATAAATGAAAAAATAACAAAATAAAAAATTAAGAGAATGAAGACTTAAATTGCCAAGTAAAAAACAAAAAGGACAATGGTATACATTATATGTCAGGAGAGAGGAAAAAAAGGAAAAATATCAAATGATCACCGACAACAATCCGACCACCGTAAGCTGTTACACGCCACTTTAAATGAAAAAGGACACAGTGACGCATCTAGAAAGACTAGGAAAAGTCAGTTTTGGCCACCGGGTGGCATCACACATGCCGCTTGAATGGCACGAACGTCACCCACTTGTTAGGGCGTGTTGAATAAGCGTCAACAGCTTTTTCTAATTAAAAATATTATTTTAATGGTAAATTACTACTCTACCCTCTTGCAAACCAACAATTAACAACAAAAACAGAGTCAGAATACTCTAATACACTTGACCCCAAAACATTAAATTTCTTGAATCCAATTGTACATTAGTAATTCTACTGTATATAAAATTCAAAAATACCTATATACCCCTATCCGAAACAATTGATCCTTTTTTTTTTTTTTACTTTTTAGAGTATTTTTATTATTTTACTGTTCATAAAATATTTTATAGATAAAAATACTCCTACACAAATCATTAATGACTAATGGCCGCTCTAAAAATACTAGGATAAAGACAATCATTTTTTGTTTTTTGCCAAGGCCATATATAGATGTCATTTCTTTATTGTAGTGAATAGTATAATGAGTACTCTATGGCTAAATGCATTTTAGTATAGTTGTTATTTAAATATTTTGCAAGTTATTAATTTCAAAAGAATTTTTAAATATTACTAAATTTCAGAGAATATTAAAACAGATTATTTTTCTACCGTTAAACACTGTAATATTAGAGTTTGAGTAACTGATCTAGTTCTGTATCCTTTGCTATACACAACGTCACAAATAATTTTGGAAGGCAAGGCATTATGTGGAAAGAAGAATATCCAATTTTCAAGTCACTCTAGGGAATGGCACTTTCAGAGGGCAGAAGAATATCGCAACCAAATTGTGATAACTGACGGCAATAATTGGGCTCCAAGCGTGCACTTAACCTCACAAATAAAAAAATAATAGAAGGCAGACAAGCATTGAGGCTATAGATATTTCACCTTTTTTTTGCATGAAAGTAATTGGCGACAAGCATATGTTTTCCAAAAGAGCTGCTGAATTCAAATGGATGCTTATTAGGTCGTCAGAAGGAGAAGCAAATGGGGCAATAATTCCAACAATAGTCGTTCGCTAGGGCAAGAAAAAAGAAGAAAAAAAAGGATATTAAAGATGGGAATCATTCTAGGGGTGTCCCAGTGCTGGGATCTAAGACTCCTAGCTAATCTAAGTTGATAGGCTGAGCCTTTTGGTGTTTCCCGCATTCAAACTACTGTCATCCTCATGTTCACTTTCTCCACACAGAACTCAGCAGCCCCCAGGCCCCTACACATCCCAGCTATAAAGATAATATATAGTACTGTAAACCACAAAACTAGTCCAGTAAGCACATGAAACTTGAATATGGTGTCAACCTACGCAGGGAAGGGAGAGAAGGGGTGAGGTGGGAACAGAGAGCACAGTAAATCAAGAGTGGGAAATGATTTAGCCTGCTGCGCCTCGTGCGTTGTTGCATTGCTAATGAACAAGGAGAAAATTCGATGAAAAACATCCACACTTAATTTCACAAAAAGAACTTCGTACACACACACACACGCAATCATCTAGAAAATATAGTGCTAGCTAGTTGAGAATCCAGTTGTAGTTCTATGCTGCAATGCATAATCTTGATGAGAAGAGACTACCGTATATCCCCATTGTTCATTAATAACGTGCTCTATACTAGTCAATGTCCAATGCCAAATGTTGCTACATCTGCAATGTATTTGGTGAAATACCTTTCAGGCTGGCCTAAGCGACAGCCCCACCTTCTTTTTTTTTTTTCCTTCAAATTGTGTGGAACTCTTCTTCCTTCGTCGTCAAACTACCAATGAAACTTTTTTAGAAATTAAACTACCAACAATTTTTTTAAAAAAAATTACCAATTTTATTGACAACATTATTAATAAAACACTAAAAAGTATAACTAAATCAATGAAACTTAACTTATAAAATATTATTTATTAAAATAATATCTTGTAATTTATTTTATTTTATTTTATTTTTACTTTTTTTTCTCAATTTCATTTTTAATATTAAATTATTTTAGGAATTTTACTTCATTATTCATTTTTATTTTCTTGTGATGGGCTATATATTGATTTCATAAATTTAGTTTTTTATGTTCTCTATTTCAACCTTCCACGCTAGACCTATTAAAAGTGAGGCTTTGTAATTTTTTTTATTTATTTTTTGTGAAGTTATCTTGACCGTATCATCTGGATAGCGAATTTAATACTAAGTTAACCCAAGTTGATTCTATTAATTTTTTTGGATCTTTTTTAATTGCATATTTTTTAATTGGACTTTATACTTTTTTTTAATTGGATTTTATAAAATTATAAGTTCATAATTATAATTTTTTTTTATCGAAAAATATATTAACAACACTTGAAAATATTTTTTACGCTAAAAAATTAATTTAACCCGCGCAGCACAATGCATGAAAATAATGACAACAATACCATGTGTATATGAGAAACCTATTTAAATGCCAATCAAAACAAGATTTAATACTAAGTTATATATATCCATTTGCAACAAAGTACTAGAATGGTGAAGCTGGCTCGAAACAATACCACACCACAAAATGATATGAAGGCAATACAAAAATGGGGTCATTCCTAATAAAGATTTTGTCTTTTTGGGGGAAAAAACCATCAATAAAGTTCAAATCCGTAGGACCACAATTTCACCTGGCTTGGTAGAACTTGCTGGAAGAAAGAAAGGAAAAAAACTCGGGAAATAACATAATGGCGATGCAAATGTGGGTCATACCTCGTCAAGAAACTAGTAATTTTGGTGAAAGAAAATTAGACATGATTAACTCCAAATTCAAAGGACCACCAAAATTGTGATCTTAATATCAATGCCCCCACAACCACATGGTAAACTGCCGTTTGGGTTTCATATGAAACAAAATGGCCTTAAGAGAGGAAGCCATCTATGTTACAGATGCTTGTCTTAAGACATTGATTTCACCACATGTCCAAAACAATGTTGGCTGGGATCCTCCAGAGCCCTGCACTGCCAAAATTTGCTTTCAACAAGCACCACCTCCGCACCTCGTGAACATCACGTGACCATGGACCCATGTTTGACCACTCAGCTCTAACAGAACACAACCTTGTAGGGGCCGGCCCTTCGATGCCTGGAATTCAATCCTAAGCTGACAACAGTGATTGCACAACTCAGTCAATACTCGAGAAGAAGAGAGAAATATGAGTTTAAGGAAAGGCAGTGGTGTGGATCATAGACAAGCAAAATGACATGTTGAAACATCTCCATCACTTGAAGTAGGAAGAAAGCATGATTGCTACAAGTAGTGATAGCTTATTGCTGAAAGGGATAATGAGAGAAAAGTGGAAATTGCGGTTGTGAGACTGAAAAGCGGAAAACATTTAGAGAAATATTTTTCACTTTCTTCTGACTTCTATCTACTCCCTTTGGAATCCAAAAGGCCTAAAATAAAAATCATCAACACACATTTAAGACAAAGTATACAGTTTGACAGTCTTGTTTTTGTTCTTTATATGTTAAAAAGCAATCTTCTAATATTTTGCAAATATTAATCAATAGCTAAATAAATAAAAATACAGAAAACTTAGATGAACAAGTTATTTAGTTAAGAAGAGATAACATTTTGAAGAACTTTTTAAAATATAAAAAATCCTTTCGAACAACCAAACTCAGAATGGACAACTTTTATTAGTTTAGAAGATTACAAGAGAAGTATTTTCGACTAAAAATCCTTTATATCTATATTTTCTTATTTATCAAGATAAATACTCTATTTTTTCTTCTACTAGGTAGCTTGTCAGAACACTTGACGATCTTTAAATTGTTATCATCCTAATTAGAACTTTTAGTTGCTAACAGTTAATATATACAAGAACTCCCCTTAGGAGCCTCCAGGCTCTTTAACTTCTCAGTCAACAATTCTCTTTAAGAGTTTTATTTACGCTCCACTCACGTGGCAAGAGTATATTATATGAAACTTTGTTTTACTCTTTAGCTAGTTGGGCAATCTTATTCCGTTGCAATCTTATATTCATGTGATAATGATAAGAACCTTTGAAAAACATACCGCTAATGTGTTTCACAAAAATACTTATTTAACAATTATCTTCGGATAACTTGTATTTATTTTCTTTTGATAAAACGTATCTAAACTTCCTATATAATTTATCCAAACAAACTTGATAATTATAGAAAAAATCATGTTATATCCTATAAGATAAATCTGACTAATTCTTTATCTAATTTGGATAAACTAACAATCTAAACAAATTCATCTTCATCAACGTAAATAATCATTCACATTTCAACATTTACAATCTCTCTCTTTGTCAGATTTGTGACAAAACATAATAATGATGAATTAGCATAGAAGTAGTTCAGATACTTCAATCATAAACAAATACTTTATTAAAGTATACTTGCAAGCATAATTGAGACAATGTTATATAGCATATGAATAGTTGATAGTATTTATACAACACATCCTAACAGTTCCTAACATGTTACATTCAAATTGTTCATATCATATTCAAAGAATACTTCATGCAGTATATTGCATCTTAATAGTTCATAATATGTTCATAAAACTATCATACACCAAATATTGTTATACAACTATATGCATCAAATTCAAAGTGTATCAAGTATTCAGCATAGAGATTCATATGCTACAAAAAATATCATAATTATTACATACCAGGATTTTTAATATTCAATATACATTACTGATTAGAAAACAATAAAATAGCATAAACAAATTGATGGCTGGCTTTTGCTTGTTGACTGCTTGCTTACTCTTCTTTCTCTTTCTTTGCATCCATACTGCCTCCCCCTTGGTATGGCACACATCCTAGTCCTTATCTTTACCAATAATACATTGATATGTACTTGTTCGACATCCAAGTCGAGTTGAACAAGTTTGTCATTAACCTGTATAATATCCTATTGAATATATGTTAACAACATCAATCTTTTGTTCCTACTTACTAGTAAAACTATCAAACTTTTTTAATAATACTTACAATTGTTCAATTATAAGAGAGAGTAAGGAGCTGGTTTGAGAAGTTTCTGGATGAGAGGATGTAGACTTTTCAGGATGTGACCTATTTTTATTGATCACAACTTTAGATTTGACAACAATTACAGTTGAGATCTTTTTATAAATATTAATTATTGGTTCATTATCATGCAAAGGTACTTTGACCATGATTGCTACCCTAGATATCAACCCGTTAAAAGGCAAACTCATTTCCTTCCTAATTGTAGCTTTTTGTATGACATCAATAAAGTGGGTGGCTAGGTAGATAGGAACATAAATAATAATAATAATAATAATAATAATAATAATAATATATATGAACTGAGCTTTCTCAATTATTAGCTCAACATGTCTTCCAATAGGCTAGAGGTTTGTTAACATATTTTTTTTTTCTAATAATTGGCAAATAAGTAACATGGTGTTCAAAGGCAAACTACGTGATTTGTCAAACCATTTTAGTCCTTTAGGGCCAACAAATAGATTGCCAATCTCAGTCTTTGAAGGGGCTTCTATTCCTTTATAGAAAAAGTTAGGATCTGTGATTTCAAATAACTCATATAACTTTCTAATGATAGCGGAAGTAATAAAGTGGTCATCAAGATTGAAAAGCTTATAATTGGCATAAAACTTTCTAACTACTTCAACATTTAGAGCAAGTGCTCCTTCAGTCAGTTCGCCCAATTGTCTTTTTTTTAAGATATCTTTTATGAACACAAGTGTGGGATAAGAAAAATCACTTACCAAAACTTCTTTTTCACCTAGCATGTTCTTCTTAGAGAAATTGTTTCCGTAAGCTATTTTTGTACTAAGGGAAATGAAGCGATTGGTTTTTCTAGATTGTGATACATTCAACAAGAAAATGCATTAGCCATTTTCAGAAATAATAAATCAAAAGAAATGTGTTATGCAAATACATTACGAAGATGATTGTAAAGACATATTATTTTTAATAATCTTCTTAAGAAATTTCATATCAAGATAGGATATCCTTACCTTTTTTGCATAAAGGTTAAATGCAAGATGAAGAGGATCAATAAATGTTGTCTCATAAATTTATTTTGTATTTATCTGAAGATGTCAATTAAAGATGAAGATATTTTCTTAGGAAATTATGAGATGGGTACTTTAAAATAAGAAACACACACACACACACACATAGAGAATGATGATTACATGTTTTGATAAACAAAATCATTAATTCACCTCTAAAAAAATTGTTTTTATCTTGTTCATGCTCATATCAAGCTTCATGATATGCACCTATAGCCTCTCTTAAGATGACATGTCAGTGTTATGAAAAAGATTGACTTTATAGACTAATCATTTCTCTTTTTATCTCTTAAATCAGTTAGGCCACGTTATTTTCACATGTTTTTCTCACAATTGTATCTAATTGTACACTTAGAGAGAGATATGAACCTATATAAAATAACTTAATCTTTTAGCCTAAAAATACTTATAATTGACAATTTGAAAGGAATACTTACCTTATTGGTCAATCTTCATTCATGAACGCATATCTTTTTAGTTAACCAAATCAAGATGTGAGTTTGTGAGTGAGAAAGACAACAATTCTACTTTAAAATTGAGTGAGAAAGATAATAGTTCTACTTTAAAATTTATTTCTTCATCTTTTTCTCTTTAATTTGATATAATGTTAGTAAAGTGTGAGCATACGTTGAAAGTAAAACTTTATGTTATGGCCTAAATATAAAAGATTTTCACTCTAACATAGAGTTTAATTAACTCTATCATTTCTATTATATAATTGCTCGTTTATTTTCACAGTGAACAATTGACTTTTTCTTCAAAAATTGGAGAGTAGAATGGATTTATACTGAAGTGTTCATTTATTTCCACAATAATGTGAATACTTGACTTTTTCTTAAGGATCTGTTAGGAGAAGCGTCTTAACAGCTTATACACTATGTAGCTTTAATCAATTAAATGCACATTACTCCCCGCTAATTATTAGCATACCTGCATTTAAATCAATTTTATTTTTGCTAGCAGTTAGTAAAACAACTTGATTTCCTTATAATGTTTAAGATTATACCTTTATTTGGTCTTCCAAGAGAATAACATTTCAAAAGTGAAGACTACCCAATAAGATTTGCCTCGATCCTAATTGGTAAAGATTAGGTATACTTGCAAGGTTTGCTTTTGTGTTTCAGTGTTAACAAACATATAAAAACACAAACAAAACTTTTTACACATATTTTTTTCATTATTATTTATAAATTTTATCTCTTTTAATAATCAGGGTATGTCACATACACCAATAACTTTTTTAAGAAATTCAAATCTTAGACCATATAGAGGTTTCGTGAATAAATCAATCAATTGATGTTTGGTTTCACATGTTCTAATGACAAAAATCTTTGATTCAACCAAGTCTCCAATAAAGTGATGTCTTATATATATATGCTTAGTTATTGAATGTTGCACATCATTTTTAGAGATATTAATTGCATTGGAATTATCACAATGAATAATCATGGTATGTTGAGAGAAACCATAATCATCTAGTATCTTTTTTATCCAAAGAAGTTTTATGCAACAACTGCCTGCTACAATGTACTCGACTTTGCAATGGACACTAAGTTTGAATTTTATTTCTTACTCATTCATGCTTCCAAGTTTCCGCCAACATAAAAATAGCCTCTAGTAGTGCTTTTTATTTTTATTAACATTAACTTCCCAATCAACATCTGAATAGCCAACTAGACTCAAGTTTGAATTTTTTTTTTTAATACCATACATCATAGTCGATTGTAGCACTTATTTTAAGATTCTTTTAATTGCTATAAGATGTGATTTTTTAGGATTAGATTGGAATCTAGCACAAACACCTGCATAAAAATCAATGTCAAGTATACTAGTAGTAATGTAAAATGGAGTCCTTATCATGCTTCTATAAAGTGTATAATCAACACTTTCCTATAGCTTACCTGTTAGATCTAAGCTGATTTTAACAAATGTGCTCACAGGTGTACGAGTATGACTCTTTCCTTCTATGTCAAACTTCTTAACCATATCTCTAGCATGCTTAGATTGAGAAATAAAAATTTTATTTTCACTCTACTTAATTTGTATGCCAAGAAAAAAGTTTAATTCACCAATTATACTCATTTTAAATTCAAATATAACTTTTTTAGCAAACTCATAAGAAAGTGATTCAGGAGTAACTCCAAACACAATGCCATCCATATAAATTTGAGCAAAGAGTAGATGTCTACCAGTTTTTCTTATGAAAAGAGTCCTGCCAGCTTGTTCTCTTTTGAAATTGTTATTTTACAAATATTTTCTTAACAGTTCATACTGTACTCGCAGTGTTGGTTTTAAACCATAGAAGGCTTTCTTCAACTTGTATATATGACCAGGAAATGAATGATTAATGAAATCTTTGGGTTATTCTACATATACCTCTTCTTATAGAATTACATTTATGAATACACTCTTCACATCCATCTGATACAGTTTAAAATTCAATTGATAAGAAATTACACGCAGTATATAAAGAAATTTTAAATGAGCTATTGGTGCAAATGTTTCATCATAATCAATCCATTCGACTTGAGTGTATCCTTGTGCCACTAGTTTTGTTGATGATTGTTTCATACTCGTCTAAATTGTTCTTGAAGATTTATTTGATTCCAATTATTTTATGACTATCAAGATGTGGTACCAATTGTCACACACCATTTCTTATGAACTGATTTAGTTCCTCATACATGACATTGATCCAACTTTCATCTTATAAGGCATATATGAGACTTGATTGATAACTTTTTTTCTTAACCTCATAATAATGTTCTCCTTATGATGATTATGTTTAATCCTTGATGAAGGTTTTTTCTCTCATAGCTGTTTAAAAACGTGTGAAGAACTCTCTTTTTAGTTTTTCTTATTTTATTCTAATAAGGTTTTTTCAGTTATCTCAATAATGTTATCAATGTCTTTCTTCACATATTCCTTTAGATTGTTATCAACAACCATATTGATTGATTCAATGATAGTTTGAATTCATAGGTTGTAGACTTTGTTGTGTAATGAGTATCCAAGAAAGATTCATTTATCATTCTTGTTCTCAAACTTAAATAAGTTTTCTCGATCTCTCAAGATATAGAAAAAACTTATAAACACTTTGAAGTATTTGACTATAAGCTTCTTGTTGATCCATAACTCATAAGAAGTGAGTTTTGTTCCAAATCTAAACATAACAGTTTAAAATGTGTACAATAGTGTTGACAACTTAATTTCTTTTATAAGTACAGTGCAACTTTCTTACTATTCAACATAGTTCAAGCCATTTCTTGTATAGCTCTATTCTTCCCCTCAGCTATATCATTCTGATAAGGAGTTACATAAGAAAAGAATTCTTTATGTACTTTTTCATCATAAAAAATAATGAAAAGTTAGTATTTTCAAATTCTTTTCTATGGTTACTGTGAATTCTAGATATGGAAATATTATTTATGTTTGCAGTCTTCTAAACAATTTCCTCACAAGATCAAGAGATTTGGACTTTTTTCTTAACAGAATAGCCCAAGTCATCCACAATGATTATGATATATTTCTTTCCACTTAGACTTTAGTTTGAGTTGGACCTTTTAGGTCCATATGCAACAATTCAAGGGTTCTTGAGGTTAGAATGTCAATAGTCTTCTTATATTGAGCCTTAGTTTGTTTTTCTTCTTGACATGCTCTACACACCAATTTTCGAATTGCTCGCAGATTTGGTAGACGACATACTACTTTTCTTTTAGAGATCTTTGAAGAACAACTTATTTGGTTACGAAGGAAAACCTTTTGAAGAACTTTTTAAAAGATATAAAAAAAAAAAAACCTTATGGGGCAACCAAACCCAAGATAGAGAACTTTCACTAGTTTAGAAGATTACAAAATGAGTATTTTTTTACTACAAATCCTTTGTATCTATACAACCTTATTTTTCAAGATAAATACTCTATTTTGTCTTCTACAGCAGTACGTAGCATGCCAGAATCTTCAAATTGGTGTCATCTTAACTAGAACATTCAATTGCTAACAGTTAACACAAGAACTCCCCTTAGAAGTTTGCAGGCTCTCTACTTCTTTAATAAACAATTCTCCTTGAGAATTTTCTTCACACTTCACTCGTGTGTCAAGAGTATATGCTATGAAATTCTATGTAACTCCTTAGCTGGTTGAGTACTCTTGCTCCATTGCAAGTGCTACTCTATAAAATGCTTTTGAATGTCGTTGCTTATGCAGACATCCATATGATAAGGATAAAAACCTTTGATAAATATTATTTTCAGGCTTCCTAGTCTATTACATTCTTAACATACCTTTAAAATGCTTCATCAAAACAATTTTCTAACCGTTATCTTTGGATAACTTGTATTATCTTTTTTTGAAAAAACTTATTTGAACTTTTTATATAATTATCCCAACAAACTAGATAATTACATAAATAATCATATTATATCCTATAAGATAAACTTGAATAATTTCTTATCTAATTTAAATGAACTAACAATATAAACAAATTCATTTTCATCCACGCTAATAATTATTTATCAATCAAAGCCATTCATTTCCACATTTACACAGTTAATATGAAGTCACCACTGAATATTTTGACTGTGCCGCCCAAACCTTCCCTTTAAATTGCCGTCTCCACCTTTCATCTCCATAGGCTCTTCTACACCTCTCCTTTTGCTATTCCTCACAAGTAGCGACTTGCACAGTTTCTCCCCTTCCTTCTCTTTCTCGCACAGAACAAATGGGATCACCACCTTCGGCCTCTCTCAAACAGAACAACCTTATATTCCTTGTGTTTATCATGATCTTATTCTTTTGCTCCATGCCTGATAAAGCCAACCTTTGTTCCAACCAATCTTCTGTCAACCCAAGTGTCGTTCCATACAAGAGCTCCTCCAACATCTCTTCATTGGAAACACTTCAGCTAGATGGCTACTTCAGCTTTGATCATATCGATTATGCAGCCAAGGACTTTGGCAATCGATATCATTTCCTACCATTAGCAGTTCTACATCCGAAATCGGTTTCTGATATTTCCAACACTATAAAGCATATTTTCAAAATGGGTTCCACTTCAAAGCTAACAGTTGCAGCTAGAGGCCACAGTCACTCGCTTCAAGGTCAAGCACAAGCTCATCAAGGTATAGTAATAAACATGGAATCCCTTCAGGGACCAGAGATGCAAATTCACACCGGAGAGCTGCCGTATGTGGATGCATCAGGTGGTGACTTGTGGATTAATATTCTACATGAGACTCTTAAACACGGGCTTGCACCAAAATCTTGGACAGACTACCTTCATCTCACCGTTGGAGGCACCTTATCAAATGCTGGAATTAGTGGACAGGCATTCAAACATGGGCCACAAATCAACAACATTTACCAGTTGGAGGTTGTCACAGGTATACTCACGCATGATTCTGTCATACAAAAATTTTCATACTGGGGAGGCCCAATATCACAGTACAGGAAATAGAAAGTCATTTCAGCATGACAAGGAGGATGCTCCAGTGATTTTATTACTTCGATTTTCATGAAAGAACAATTTTACCACGCCACACAAAGTTTCTGGAAGCTTTGCTTTTCAATTAGACAGCCTGGGGGAAAATATCATGAAAAGAACGCACCTTAAAGAACAACGAAATTCACAGCGAGTTCTAACTATAACTAGCTAACTTGAAACAATGATTTAATTATTTAAAGCTAAATAAGGCACAACTGAATCTAACTTGATGCTCTGGGTGCAGGCAAGGGAGAAGTAGTTACCTGTACAGAGAAGCAGAATGCAGAACTCTTTTATAGTGTTCTTGGAGGACTTGGGCAGTTTGGAATAATCACTCGAGCGAGAATCTCTCTTGAACCAGCACCAAAGATGGTAAGAATTACACTCTTAAAATCTCTGTGCATTGCTATAATGTCACAAGGAACTCTTATCTACAATGTAATTTATCACTTTTGACAGGTGAAATGGATCAGAGTACTATATGATGAATTCTCTAAATTTTCCAATGATCAAGAACGTTTAATATCATCCAAGGATTCTTTTGACTATATCGAAGGGCTTGTGATAATAAACAGAACCGGTCTCCTCAATAACTGGAGATCCTCCTTCAATCCAAAAGACCCGCTTCAGGCCAGTCGATTCATCTCAGAAGGAAAAACTCTTTACTGTCTAGAAATTGCTAAATACTTTAGCCCAGATGAGTCCGATATAATGAACCAGGTTAGACTTGCACAGAGAACACTGCAAAACACCTCTTAGGATCCCAACATAGATTTTACATAATCGAAGCCCGTGTTCCTAACCTTATTTTCTCTCATGCAGAAAACTGAGAGCCTATTGTCAGAACTGAGTTACATTTCATCCACACTCTTTCTGTCAGAAGTTTCTTACGTGGAATTCCTGGATAGAGTCCACCTGTCTGAAATCAACCTCCGGTCAAAAGGTTTATGGGAGATTCCTCACCCATGGATGAATCTTCTAATCCCTAGAACCAAAATTATTGAATTTGCTCAAGAGGTCTTTGGCAATATTCTTACAGGCAATAGCAATGGTCCCATCCTCATCTATCCGGTCAACAAGTCCAAGTACTCTCATACGAGAAACAAAACTATTAATTTCCCCTCAATTTTCGAATATTATATTATCAACCTGATTTTTCCTTCGCATTGCAGGTGGAACAATAGAACATCTTTAATCACCCCAGATGAAGAAACTTTCTACCAAGTGGCATTCTTATCCTCTGCAATGCCATCTTCCACAGGAAGAGATGGCTTGTTTCACATTTTAGCCCAAAACCAAAGAATTCTAGATTTCTGTTCCAAAGCCGGTCTTGGAGCCAAGCAATATATGCCTCATTACAGCACCCAGGAAGAATGGCAAGCTCATTTCGGCCCGCAATGGGAGGTTTTTGTAAAAAGGAAATCAACTTATGACCCATTGGCAATCCTAGCTCCTGGCCAAAGAATCTTCAGAAGGAAATAGCTTTCTCATGATGCTGGCCACTTATAAGGAATATCAGGAAAAGATTCCTCGGGAGAATATGGACCATAATGCGTACAACTGTAAATTACAATTATAAGGTCTGATGGAAAGTTGGGTTGCCATAGCAATCGTCAGCATAATAGAGAGTAAGAGTCAGCAGGCCATTTAATTGTTAATAAAAATGAAAATTTTAAGTAGGCAATTCTTTAAAGAGGGCTTATAGTATTAGCTCATGATGATTTTTAAACGTATCATGAACTTAAATTTCTTTTATTTCTTTGAGCGAGGAGCAAGCGTCTATCTGTATTTCATGAATACCAAAATCATGCAAACAGAAACATGAAATAAATAATTAATAAATTTAAACCACGGAGTTACATGTTACGAACATGCCACAAAATATCAGAAGCCAGAAACACCAGAAAAAGTTGTCCGTGGCAACTAGGTCTCAAGGACTGGCAAAACAACTGCTTCCTTTCTGTCGCTTCTGTCCAGCCAAGACCTGGTCTTTGTATTTCTCCCTGTGGCTCTTCATAGTTTCTAGCATCAAGGATTGTTGCTTCAAAGCCAGTTGAATCACTTGCAACAGGAAGAAAGCTACTTATATCATCTCTAGCTCCAAAGCCACCAGCTCGTATAACATCATCTGGTGTTATGGAAGCCTCCATTTTTACTTCCCCAGGTCTGTCCTCTTCTAAAGGAGCATTTGGAGAAACAAGTTCCTGCGCTTTCCAATCAACCACGTTAACTTTCATGTTGTCTCCTGGAGAACTTGGACCAGGTCTTGGAATATCTTTCACAACATTCCTGAAAAAAGTTGGTTTCAGCTGCTTCATTAGTTGTTCTGTTTTCATCAGTATCTGGGGCATCAAGGAAAAAGAAAACAAACTGACGTAGGAATGCCAGCGTTTGCGTGTAAATATATTTTCATAAAAAAAAAAATGGATGACGGAAAACTGACATATATATCACAATTAAAAGATAAATTTAAGTTGGGCCTCGTAATAAACTTCAGCCATGTGTAAAGGTAAGATTCCAATATCAAAGTCTATTCAGGTAACAAACAGAATCTCTCAAGCAGCCATATTTCAAGACTATGGTTGCTCTGGACGTACAATAAAAACGAAAAAAATATAAAGGAGTTCAAAAACCTTGACAAATCTGAGCACTTCATTTTCTTATTGTGGGCAATAAAATAATTATATGGGAAAAGTTGGAAAATCATAGCATACTGATAAATAAAAGTAACACGATCCTTATTGATTGTGTCAGCTTTGTATAGGATGTTACCTCTAAGCTTACCTATGTAAGAAAGAAAAGGAAAGAAAATAAGAACAAAGACTCTAAGATAACCAAGTCACGAAATCTCTCCAAAAATTTTATGTCAGCACTTGTGTGTTACACCTCCTTCAGGACCTACACTACCAGAATTAGATTTGACAAGTCAATTCCAGTAACCAGCATTCCAGAGCTTGACTCATGAAGAAGGCTGAAGACAACATTATTAAACTCAAAGCAGTCATGTTCCCATGTAAGCAACACATATAGCTTGTCTTGTAATTTGAAGGCTCCTTCAAACTTTTCAAATCTATCTGCATTAACTTTGAAGGCATGCTTTTGTGGAAGAAGCTAGTCTTACCTGAGAATGAGATACGACTCAGATTGCTGAATGAGGAAAACAGAAAGAATGATTAACTCATTTTGACGTTGCATCGCTACATATATTAGACAAAAATATATTTATGGAAGTCATCATCAGGCCGTCGACAAAATATTAGAGATCTACTACGGTCTAATTTGATATTTTTGACTGAAATGTGAGCTATCATTGCGAGTAAAAACACTTCAAAGATACTTTAAAATCAGCACTATGCGTGCATGTTCTAATCTTAATTTCGTAGTAATAATATTTTTCTTTAACATTTAATGGCACATCGATGATTTTTTACCTCCCCACAACATTTAAGATAGCTAATTCTGCTCTCATTGTGAAGCATGCTACTGTTACAAATGAATTTCATACAAAAGGTCTGGGTTCTGCAACAGCAACCTACTCGGATCCATTTACTCAGTATAACGGTGACGAGTGTCAAAAATGATTATAAACACTTTTATCACAACTTACCAAAAGATTCAGGAGGCAAAGGGCCATATACAAACAGCAGGGTGAGCATAGCACCAGCTCGAAGTGGTCCACTAAATTCTCCGGTAAGTTTAGTTGTTACGAGTATGAAATTCAATTCCCTGTCCCTTTTTTATGCAGATCAAAATAAAATAAAATAAAAATAATTTTCTAACTTGAAATACTCGAAGGATTGCCTACAAGCCCAAACTAGCGGAAGATCTCTCAAGACATGAAAAATAAATTACACAAAAAAACTACAGAGCTGACGTCTGATTGAAGAAGTTAATTTTTACTTGAAGTGATATTACAAGTTCATACCATGTAAAACCTTGGCCTGATCCATGAAGCAATATGAAAACATAACCCAAATGCTTCTCGTGAATATAAGATCATCTGTAAAAAGGTCAATCGAAACAGCAGCTGTTATAAGATTCTGTGTTTATAAACTGTGAATTCCAAATAATTTTTACCACAAAACATGAAACAAATTTAACAATGACCGAATTAAAAAATCAATGAATAAGAAAAACATTACTCCTTAAATAGAAAGAAGTTGTTAGCTTTGACAGATAAAACGTATTCAGATAATTCATTGTTAAAAACAAGTCGTTTAAGAACACTTGAAACTTGGAGATCATAGTTTCTAAAATACATTAACAACACTCAATTCAACCAGCCCCCTTCTCCTAAAGAACACCCAAAATCAGTAAGACTACATTTTTTGAAAGCCAATAACTTGGTAACAGAAATTGATGCAGAGCAAGTCAGAGATTTCCTCCCTCCTCAAAAAAGTACAGCTGCATTGGCACTACACTAAAATGGTTTTAGCAGTAAATCTACAAGCAATATAATCGCTACTTTCTCTCATTTCACTATAATCCTTACTTACTATTAAGAATTTAAAACACTTGAATTTTTACTTTTGCATTAATTAATAAATCAAGACAGCAACAATTACGTAATGATTAAAAAACAACTTATCATAAGTATACCACGAGAAGCCATTAGCATTTACTACATCAGCACAAGAAAAACTACAGCTCTCGGATATTTTAATTTAATGAAGGAAAAGGAAAGGAAAGGAGTGTGGTGATTATGATATTTGAAAGTTGTAGGGTTTTGATAGGAGAAAGGTTGATTGATTGAGTTTAGTGTTGACCTGAGAGAAGAGAAGAGAAGACAGTAGGAGTCGGTTCAGCTTTTGCTTTTGCTTTCGCCACCTTTGTGGCGACGGTGCGGGATTCATTTGGCGTTTTGCTAGTTTGCGTCGCCATTTGTGTTGGTTGGAAGGCTTCTTGGCTAGCTTTCGACGTGGATTCTCAGACACTTGTTCGCCCACCCCATGCTATCATCACCTTTTTTCCATAGGATTGATCGGAAAAATCTGACTAGGAGTGGATCCGATCTCAAAAGCTTGGATGGGTTAATTTATAAGTTGAATTAAAAAACGAGAAAAAAAAAGTCATCAATATTAGTAAAATTAAAATACATAATCATGCCTATTATGATTTTCTCTT
>Ga0325403_1001003_pt1 | contig 22528 bp, 16 predicted proteins | sample PopdelMetagenome_19_FD_205665 | JGI IMG/M metagenome (GOLD analysis project Ga0325403, IMG submission 205665) | Populus deltoides microbial communities from Bellville, Georgia, United States - Xylem-PdKOR-R4 | ecosystem: Host-associated > Plants > Phyllosphere > Stem > Wood/Secondary xylem... | reverse complement strand
AAATTTATGGGTTAACTCGTCAAACCATGTTAACCTATTAAACCCGGGATCCGTGTCATGAAAATCTGATAACCGAATAAAAAAATTTAACACTAACAAAAAAAAATTATTAAAAATTTCAAAAAAAAAAATAAAAGACTCATTGCATCCACAGTGAAAAAAAAAATTTTAGTTACAATTTAATGATCCATTGGTACGATAAAGTAATCCTAAAAAAATCTCAATATTTTAATAAGGTCCATGCAAAATTACCCTCTAGTAATCCTAATTTTATGAATTAACCGCGTTCAAAACTTAAATCACATGACTATATACACACCAAAAAAAAAAATGAAAATGTTTTCAGTTGTTCAAAAGTTGTCCATCGAAGGGACTGGATTTATGTTTAAATAAATATATTTCGAAAATAATAATCTCCATTTTTGTTCCGTTAAAAAGAAGACTAGCAGCTGATTTTGAAACTGGGTGTCAGGAGGAACCCCACCAACCGTTGTGCAAAGACCGTATCGGCACGTACCCCTTTCGTATTCCGATTAATAAGTTTATTTATTAATTTATTAATTATTTTATCATTCCGTTGGCATCAAGAAAAGAAAGATTGACATGAAACATCTGGCAAAATTATCTTCTAGGCCCGTGGGACCCACCTATTATTCATCAAAATCCCAACACCGCCCTCTCCTTAATCTCGTATTACCGAAACTACCCTCAATCATAATTAAACTCCCCTTTCAACCCCAACAACATAGCCTACTGATCACATCTCACCCTTTCCTTAGTTTAAAATAAGCCGACACACAACAACTCCCAAACACCACGTAGCCCTAACATTATCTCCAAGGAACGTTGGGGGGCATTTTGAGTGGTCTTTCTTGCTTTCCGCGCAAGGAAATTAAAGACACGCGCAGCAGGGCGGTGAGTTGATTCAATGCATTAGAGCGAGAGAGAACCACAGAAAACAAAAAAGGACCGCCGACTTAAAAATATTACCCCGTCAACGCCAAGGTTTCTCTTAGACTCATCAACGGTGTCGTATAATTGCACTGTTCCTCTTCCAGTGAGTTAGGGTTTTCTCTCTGTCTGATAGGCGCACCGATCTATCTCTTATGTCCTTACAGAAATTTAGAAAATCAAACCTCGCTAGATCAAAGTAATTAGTCTCTAGGTATCGTTGACAGGTAATATTGTTTCTATTTTCTCTCTCTCGTCCTTTTCTCTTGTTATGATTCTTTGATCTTGAGAGACAATTGATTAGATCGGGTTTGATTTTCACTTTTATCTGTTTTTTCTAGCTTGTTTTGTTGATTGATGTGAGTTTTATGCGTTGATTTTGAGGAATTTTGTTGTTACCTGTGGAATTTATTTTTCACCTTGGATTAGGGTTTTGATTGTTTCGAGGTTGAAAGTTTTATTTTGTGAAAAATTGTGTGATCGAGGTAAGATCAAGGTCAAGAGTCTTAAAAAAGGTAAATATTATTTTTTTAAAAAAATTGAGATGATTTTGGGGTTATGATCTGTTTGTTTCTTTGGAGTTGAATTATTAATCCTTTAGATTTTTTTTTGCCTGGCTTTGATTTAGTTTTTAATTCATAATACTCTAAAAATTAAGAGAAATTTTGACTAAAATATTGAAAAACATAGGGGCCGTGGCTGAAGTTTATGGACGATTTGGGTTCTGATTTGTTTGGTTACAAGAAGATGAATTGAATTTTTTTTTCCTAAGAATTAATTTTGCTTTGCTTTGATTATGTGTTCCAAATAACTGAAAAGTTGAATTTTGTTGGTTGAGCAAGCAAATATACTGAATTAAATTAAGACTCCAAATAGAAGAATACACTTGTGTGCGCTTGTAAGTGCGTATGCCCCCCTGTTGAAAAGCAAATTAGTTATTGGAATTTGAAGCAAGGGTTTTGTGTTTTCCTAAGAATTAATTGTGCTTTGCTCTGATTATGTATTCCAAATAACTGAAAAGTTGAATTTTTTGGGTTGAGCAAGCAAATACACTGAATTAAATACATGATTATCTACTTAAATTGAGACTCCAAATATAAGAATACGAGTGTGTGCGCATGCAATTGCGTATTCCCCCCTGTTGAAAAGAAAATTAGTTATTGGAATTTGAAGTAAGGGTTTTGTGCGCTGTTATTTCGATTGTATAGGAGCGGAGCTACTCAAGGCAGTAAAATAAATAACGAAGTGGCTACATCTGTAATTTCGATACGATTATGTTGAAGGGGAACATGTACAAAATGAACACTAACAGCAGTATTATTATTAGGTATGTCTTTCTTTTTGCTTATTATGTCCATCTAATTGTTCTCTTGATTCTTTGTCTACACTTTGTTATTGAAATCTGAAATCTCTTTTTTATGCAAGCATTTTTTTGGAATTATATTTCTTCTTGATGTGAGTAGTGGCAATATTTGCATGGAAACGTTTTCTGCTATAGGTCTCACAATGTTTACCATGCATGTTTGTCAAAAATCTATTATGTAAGCATTTCTGCTGGCATTTTATGCTGTTTTCAGGGAACTTAGTGTTTTATACTTCTATGGCATATTCTTCATTCAGTATATTTCTTTATTAGAAACCCTTTGTGCCAGGCTTCTCTTATATAATTGAGAAACCATAATGAAGCCTGAAAAATCTGGAAGTTGTTCATTTATTGACCATGTGAATGGAGATATTCTGACAACGTTCAAAATAGCAGCCTCAAAAATACCAAGTTAAAAGAAAGTGTCCTGGTCAATGGAAAGGTTTCCATGCAATTTTCTTACAGAAAGTTTTTAGCATGCTGTTCCTTGAACCAATGCATGTTAGAGAACAAATCTGCTGTAACATTTTCAGTCCTCTGCTCTACCAGCTGTGTGCAATCCCAAGCATTTGCGACACATCCAGCTCTTCATTTCTTTAAAACTCATTGGTTCATTTGCCTAAACCCTTTTGTTGGTGGATAGTCTCGACTCATATATGTTATTTAAGTTGTGATAAAGAAATAGGTAAAGCTTGTTATGCTCAAAGCTATCAACATGTGTGGTTTGAGCTGTGATAAAAATAAAAAAAAGGTGACTTTTTTTTTTCTCGTAGCTTTGCTTGCTTTTGTCTAATATTTTGGAGTACGAAAACCAAATATTTCTAGTCTTAAAAGTATCTGTTTGGTTGTTCAATTAGGCTTTCCAGTTCAGTGACTAGAACTTCTTCACTGCCTCTGAGTATACATCCAGTTCTAGGAAACACTATCTTCAGTTATCTTTGTGGTAAGAGCTATGACCTCTTGTGTTGTTGGCCAGAAGAATAAAGCTGCCTGAAGGCACTGATTCTTTATTGAATTAGTTGATCCTAATTATTCTTTTCTATCCTCCTGTAGTCATCTTGTTTTGTAACTTTGAGGTGTGATTGTTTAATGAATCGATAATTCATTTGTTATAGGTGTGGAGGCAAGTTACTATCAGATTTATATATATATTAGGGAACAGTTACTGCAACTTCCATGCAGTTAGTCTTTGAGTGAAAGTTGTTTTAGGGTAGAAGACTGCATGCGGAGTCTCTCATTTGCTATAGGCATCAAAGCAGGTTACTATTACTTCGACATGTATTAGGAGTGGCTTGTACAACTTCCCTTTGGTTATTCTTCAAATGAAAATTGTTTCTGGTTAGGAGACTACATGGGAAAATTGTTTCTGGTTAGGCTATATGTTGCTTGAATGAAGATCGTTGTCATATTTATAAATTGATTATTGCTCCTCAAAGCAGATTGTACCTTTTCAAGGTAGATAACATAACATGCTCTCCTCTCCATTTCATCAATCACCATGGTTGTCCATTTAGTTAGATTATGATGTTGAACTGTTTTAAGTGCTCTGGCTTCTGTTTTTCTGCTTCGAGATCCAAAACTATGTGCTTTTCCAGGTAAAGAGGACCACAGTGATTTGCTACTTGCTTAACAATGTGGCATTTACTGGTATATGTATCACACTGGATTGATTGCATCCTTGTGCATGAATTGGTTTGTAGATCTGTATCTTTTGTGTATAATGTAGTGCTGGGTGGATTTTACATGTAATCAAATTTCCTGACAAATGTTTGTTATCCAGGATTTGCCAGTCATCTTCAATGGCATCGTGTCTTTGAAACTGGCTGGAGGCTAGTTTTGTTGCTTCTTTTTAGCTTTGAACTTTTGGATTTAAAGTTCTTGATAAGGATTAATATAGTAGGTAGAAATGGAAGCCAGGATCGCAAAGGTGTTGGATAGTAGTCGTAGAGTTATGCTTGGGGTGAAGAGAAAACGAGCATCCCGCGATGCAGCATATTTTTCTGGTGCTTCTCATACGGTGTGGCCTGAGCGGCTCACTCTGAATTCAATCCATAAGCCAGGGAAACGCAAGAAATTGGACGGAAGCCAGAGCAAGCCTTGGAGCTGTGGGCATCCTTCTAGACGGTCTTTACTTCGGTGCTACTCAAACTTCACGAGGACTGGGGTGCCACAGCGTCTGATGTGTTATCAGAATGAGGAATGGACTGATTTCCCTAAGGATCTTGTTACTTTGGTTAGGAAAGATCTTCAAGGGAAGAAGGCAGTTGTTGAGGTTGAGTTGGAGGGCCGCCGCTATGTTATCGACTTCTTGCATATGTTGCGAATGGACATGAAGACAGGTATTCAGCAACCAATTGCCTGGATTGATGAGGCAGGTGGCTGCTTCTTTCCAGAAATCTATGCTGATGAAGATGAACCACATCTGTGCTGCCAGCATGATTGTGTGAAAGATCAAGGGTCCATTTTTAGGGAGCCTCCTGGGTCCCATGAGATCAAGCTGCAGCTTGAAATTGATATAAATGGAGGGGATCAGTCAAAGTTGGAGTGTAGTGGAGAGTCAAATGGTCTTGTCAAGCATATCCAAATTGCTCAAAAGCCTACGAGCGACCATCATCTTGTAGAAGTGGGGGATAGTTACAACAGGAAGACTGGTGAAAAAATTGTTGAATCTAATGAGGAAAATCAACAGATTAAAGCAAATTTAGTCACTGGGACCGAATCTTTTACGCAAATGTTGGATTCTGATACTGTGAAGAAGATCTTTGTTACAAGTATGAAACCTTTTGGTGGTGCAGACATAGTAGATATTTATCGCTGCTCTAGTACTTTAATGCCAGTTCGATTTGAGCTTTTCCAGAAGCAGATTGAACTAACAGAGAAATATCGTGGAGATGCAAATGTTCGATATGCTTGGCTTGCTTCTTCCAAAGGAGCACTCTCCACTATCATGTTGTATGGGCTTGGACATTGTGTGCCATGCACAACAAAGTCCGAACATGGCATTGGCGTTCATCTCTCTGCAGCAAACTTTTGTCACACCAGGTTGGATGTTTTTTCTGTTTTATCGTTTCATCTAATGTGGGAAAAGCCAGTTGTATTCTAACTATAACACCAGTAGATCATGTTAAACAGGGAATTAAGTTTTTTAAGGTAAAATGTTCACTTTCCTCTAGATAGTAGCTCTAGATTGGCTAGAAAATTGTCCTCTTCTTTTAAAAGAAGAGCTCCTTCTGCTTGTCAATCTGATTTTGGAAAGTTAATTTGGAGATTGCTAAACCTTCCATGCTATTCACCAATGCTATAAAATTATGTGTTGCTCTGAAATCTTTTATTGTTCAATACAGTTATCTTATTAGATTTAGCCAAATTACTTATACTAGGGTTGTTATCAGGAGCTGCCTCTTAATCCTCTCTTTTGAAGACTGTAACATGAACACTGATAAAGCTTCATTTTTGAGTCTTCTCATTTGCTAAGTATGAAGATGCAAGTGATTTTTTTGTATATAACTTCATGCATTTCACATATCTTCCATCTATTATATTAATGTGGAGTTTCCTAGTTTGTGTTTTTCTTGTTAAAAATTTCTGAAAAGGAAGAGTTTGAGTTATTTATTCCTTAAAACAGTTTAATCCAGATCAATGCCATGTGTTACCTTGAAATGCTTCTTCAAACCTTTTGTAGTAAGAATTACTTAAAAGATATTTCCATGTTTTGCTGCCTTTACAATGTGCCACCTGCCTTGAGAAGTGCATGTGATGCTTTTTTGTGATAGTTTTCTTATATGATTGGTTTTAACTTTGTTTTACTATTGAGGTTCCTTTTCTTTTTAATACTGTGCTATTGAGGTGGATTCAACTTTTGGTTTGTTTACAGTGCAAATTATTGTGATGTTGACGAAAATGGAGTGCGGCACTTGGTATTTTGTCGAGTAATAATGGGAAATATGGAGCTTCTTCAGCACGGGAGCCGACAGTTCCATCCCAGTAGTGAGGATTTTGATAGTGGAGTGGATGATCTTGAAAATGCAAGAGAGTATATAGTCTGGAATATGAATATGAACACCCACATTTATCCAGAGTTCGTTGTTAGTTTCAAGTTCACTCCCAACTCAGAAGGTGATATGCTACTTCTTCTAGAGGTGTCAGTTTTGGCACAAACAATTTTAACGCGCACACACATGCACGCATGTATGGCATATAAATATATAGATATCTTCTAGGATTTGAATGAAATCCTTGCTCTTGTTGGATGTGTGCTCCTCAATCATTAGTGATTTGTTGGATGGAGCATGGCCAATGTATTCTGGTGGTTGGAAACAAGTGCCATTTCAACAGTCCAACCTCATTTGATGCTGAAATTTAAAAGGATGCTAGTTTTAAGATGAGGTTTCATCCATGATGGGGAAATATCCTTTTGGCTTGGTTCTATTACATTCATGAGATCAATCAACATGTCAAGCATTGATTCAATGACTTTGTCAGCATGCTGTATGAATACCTCTGATTTTCTTTTTGGAACTTTTTTGGCACTTTGCTATAGTTCTTTTGTGTTTTTTCTGCAGGGTTTCTGGTTGGGAGTGAGAGTAAGCATTCTGTTTCTGGCGTGACCACTTCTTCTAATGGAGGTCAGGGATGTTTACCAGTTGAGTCCCCTGAAGTTGATCTGAATGTACCTGTAGAGTCTTGTGCAGTTGATCTTAATAAGTCCCCTGCTGCTGATATGGTATGGGTACCGATATTGTTCTGGCACTATCCTTTTTTGTGTATATTTGTTGGGTTTCTTTATCCATTGTTTTCTATGCAATACATAGCAGGTGAAAATTTGATGTTGGTTCTGCTTGTTCTATTTGGGGAGACACATGTTTCTTCATTTACCTGCAAAAGTATGGTCAATTTTAGACAAAAGACAACTGACCTTATGCAACAGAAAGCATAAAATATGAAATGAAAGTTGAATGGTTTAGAGTTAATACTTCTAAACTTGAGTCTAACATAGAGCTGCCTGTGCAATGAGAAGTTCTGGAAATATCGGCAACTGTTGCGGAGTAGTACATACCTTAAAAAGGAGTGTGACTGAGAAGGCTTTTACTATTGGTAATTATAAGGGGTAGATGGTATTTGAAGAACCAAAAGCATATCGACTATACTTTTGGTTTTGAACTGTGCAAGCTAGAATGATAGATGAACTGTTTAAATATTAAAAGGCAATCAAACAGTTCCTTACATTGAAACGTGCAAGCTAGAGTATATGGATATGGTTGCCTGGACATTGTATGTCTTATTTGACAAGATTACTAATTCAGTATTGTTGACTGGTTTCACTTGGAGCTTTTGGCTCCTTATGTATGTTTATAACTGTGCCTGAGCTTCTTAACGGTCAACATTTGTCATCTTCAAGGGAAGCGAAATTCAACCAGTTTCGGGTTCTGGGAGATCTCTTGGAAAATCACCAAGTCTGAGTTCAAGCAATACAAGAACCCCTAAATCTCCATGGATGCCTTTCCCTATGTTGTTTGCTGTGATTTCAAATAAAGTTCCAAGCAAAGACATGGAACTCATAACTAACCATTATGAACTGTTCAGGGTATGTAAAATGGCATGCTCTGCTGTCATCTTCTGTTCTAATTCAAATGTTTATTGTGATTAGGTGATCACCTTTAGTTTTCCTTTTCAGGAGAAGAAGATAAGCAGGGAGAATTTTGTCAAGAAGTTGAGGTTGATTGTTGGAGATGCTTTACTAAAGTCGACAATTACAAGTCTTCAAGGCAAGGTATGTTATAATTTGTGTTCATGTTTTGCCTTATATTGGGACATCCAGTGCTAGTCTTCTGGTGGTATGATTATGAGGTGCACCTTAACTTGCATAGCTGAAAATTCCTTAGTTTGTTCAGGGGCAGATTTGAAGAGAGCCCCAGCTAAACTATTGGCTACTAAAAATCTAGAACTTCTATTGATGCAGTTTACTCATTGATAGGTTCATTTCCATTTGATTTCAGTTAGAAGTGGAACTTTTGAAACTGATGAACATATGACAGACTTATTCTGCTGCTGCATATTTATCTAGTTTGTCCCAATGCTACTGTCCTGTTTGTTATGGGAATGTCTTCTGCAACTGTCAAAATTTTAAGTTTAATGGTCTGAATGTGTTTTTGGTATTGTGGAAACATATTCCATAATTCATGAACATAATCTTTTTAAAGCTATCCTTTCCTTGTATGTCTTTATGAAATGGACTGCTATGAGGAGTATAGCATTGCTCATTTACTTCATCTTCAATAATTTGGTTTTCTCTATGTGCTTTGTTTTGGGTTGGGGAACAGAATTGCTTTCATCTTCAATCAGTAACTTAAGCTGCCTTAGGTTGCATACCAAGTACATGATTACTGACCTGTGGCTACAGTAAATGTCCAAGTTAAGGTGTAAAAATTAAGAAACTACAGAAGAAGAATGGTGCTGATAAGCCATCCCTGTCATATGGTATTTATGTTGGCAATTCATACAGAATATATATAGCATGGGAATATCTATTTGCAGGATTAATATTTCTCCATAAATCCGTGTGAGGGAATCTTGATTTTAATCACCTGACACAGCTTTTCTGGCTTTATGCAGTTGCCATCTAAGTGTGAAGTCCCTGTGGCTAAACCAGCTGCAGAAGGCTAAGAGGTGTTTTGAGCACAGCCAAAGCACCCTTAATGCCTGCTGTTTGTCGGAAATTGAGGTGAAGTTTGTTTGATGCTTGCTTGCTAGAATGCGTCGACATGAATTTGTGAATATCCTGTCAAAGGACTGTAGGTCTTAGTTTATCTAGAAACTGCTAGGTTATTTCGTTAGTCACCCTTTTGTTAGTGATGGATTACTTGACTTGCTTATGACTCTACTTATTTGTCTTGTATTGCTGATCATGTCCCAGCTTGGTTAATAAACATTTGGATTGTTTTGGTGTGGTGGGGTTTTCCGTAATTGGTGGTCTGAAGCTACTTTTCAAAAGAAACCGCGCATATTATTCTTGAAGAAACTATCTTACAAATCTTGAACAGCTTTAACGCCGTTCATTGCTTGCTTGTTTGAACAACGAGTTTTGTCCGCCTATAAGGGTCCCACGGGAAGAAGAGGGTTTCCTAAGGTTGGGGAGTGGTGATCAATAGTGTGCATCGATCTGGGTGGTGGTTGGTGAGAGGTCTGGGTAGCAGGATCAAAGCACAAGATGTGATCCTAAAAAATAGAGAAAAAAATAGCATGGTCCAAGAAAAAGCAAGCCTACACGCTCAGACTTGGGGGTAGCTCGGAATCGAGTTACAAACAATGATTTACTAAATTTTTGATATTTAAATTAATTTTTTTTCATGTTTATAGATTAATTGATGAGTTGATATTAAAAATAATTTTTTAAATATATTTTTAAGTAAAATATATTTTGAAAAATAATTAATATAATATAGCTCTTGTTCTTTCAATAATTTAAAAAATAATTAAGACATTGTTTAGGGTTATAATGCCTTTTTTTCAAGCATATAAAAATTTGCTATCAACATCATCAACCAACTCTGACACATGGATGACATGAATGCCCACGGCCAAGAATTTTCATTGATTTTTAATGAAGATATATATATGTGTGTGTGTATACATATATATATATATATGTATGTAAATTCAGGAGTAGAAAAATAGTTCTCATCTTTCTTATGCAAGAGTTATGAAATTATTGAAGATTTCGAAACTGGTTTTTTTAATTAATTAAAATGTTTCCAACCTCTATTCTTTCTTTATTTACCATGATATTGTTTTCTCGGTTTAAAACCGTATTAGATAATAATATTATTATTTATTTAGGCTTTGATTTTTAAATTATTTATTTTATTAAAAAAATCAATAAGATTTGCCAAGATTAAAAATAAAAGAGTGCAAGCTTTAATTACGTCCTTTTCAATCCCGCGGTTTTTTAATATAATTGAATTTTAATGAAATTCTAGTGTTGTAGCGAATATTTAATCTATGAAGAAAAATCTAGAAGCCAGAGAGCAAACTTCTTGATAAAATAAATTTGGGTGCTATACTAACCTTTTCAACATTTGTTATAAAAAAATGTTATACTAACCATAAATAGAGTTATAAGGACACACATTATGCAAAATGCATCAGAAAAACATTATAAAGTTTCGTTACAGGAATTAATTTTAGAGAATTAAAATATTAAAAAAATATAAATATATTAAAAACACACAAAAAAGAAAGAAGAAGCTTAGTTGCGTTAGGCCTAGGTGGTGGGATGCTTGGCCCATACTTGTGCCCCTAGGTGGGGGTTGTTGGTTTTGGTCCCCATAATCCATTTTGTTCATCATTTTTCACGCGCCAAATATCCATAAATCATTTCTAACCTTAAAATACATTTTAATGAACCAAAACTACTAAACAAATAAATAAAAATTTATTTATCGAGCACGATCTACTCTTACTTACCATGTCAGAACCTATAAACACCATCGATAAAACTCTCCTTGTTAGGTCAAATCCATCGACACTAATTTCGGCGAGCTCTTGTGGATGGAATGTAACTGGACGTTGTTTTCCCTCTCCTCCATACGTTCTGCCGCTTGTTTCTTCTATCTCAATATTCATGAACTGTACTGTAAGACAAATAAAGTTTAGGTATTAGGACACACAAGCCTCAAAACCCAAGAATCAAAGCAAAATATTGAGCTTTGACTCTTTTTGTTTTTTTATTTTAAGATTTTCTTGGTTTCATATCTAGATTCGGTTTTTGCAGTTAATTTTATGTGAGGTTTAATTTAATTTAATTATTATTATTATTAATGCGGCTACTCGATTAAAGGGGTAGAATTTGTCACTACTTTTATTCTTCATTTACAAATGGTGAAGGTAGGACCGCAATTGTAAAGAGAGTGAGCAGAGTCACAGAGACCATGGCGTCAAGTTAAGCTTTTGATGGGAATCTTCCTTCTTTGCTCTACTCTGAGCAATTTCATTGTGAAAAAGCAGCGACTCAAAGCGCATGCCTAGAAATGAAAGTGCTTATACATACTCTCAAGGGTGATAAAACAACAGTGTATACCAATCATTAAAGCAACTCCTGTGATACGCCTTATCAGGAAGGGGACACGTATCTTTGTCCCAATTCTTCAAGGGTGGACTTTGTTGGTTAGCTTCCTCCACAATCTTATGGAATTCAACTGGCCCACCTGGTGGCATTCTTATCAATCTCAGAGGATGCTTCCCTCGAACTCTTCTTTTGCTACTGATTTCCAGGACAACACGATCAGGCACCACGAATGAAATCCCAAACCTTCTTGGCTGAGCTCGAATTGCCCACAAGTTAACTTGCCTCCTTGTTTTTTGTTTTGCTACACCCACAGGTTGCATGATACATATATCAGTGATATCCAATAAATCAAAAGGAAGGTAATTAAGATCATAGGCTAGATTTGATGGCCTTGATTTGGTGTTAAAAGATGATTAAAGAAATTTGCAGAGTTGGGTTTTGGTTTTGGATGAACTTGCACAACTTTTGGGTGGGACTTTTATAAGCATACCGCGTGTTAAATCTGGTTCTACAAAACATTAAAAAACCAGGGATGCAAGTTCATTTCTGATAGCTTGTTCACTGGTTTTGCTAATGGTTTTATATCAAAAACAGGCACACTCATCACTATGGCTGGCGCTTGCCCTGTAAGTTTCGACAACTGCCCGTGCGCCGAAGTCCAATGGTCGCGTAGTTGGGGATGAGGAATATATGGGCCCCCCAATAGATAGTTTCAATGGGCTGACAATGCACAGACGGTCACACTTTGGGCCTAAACGGGCTGAATTGCTTTGAGATGGTCTACTAGGGTGGAGTTCACTACTTACATGACTCCGCAAGCAGAGGTAGGGAGCAGGGAAGAGAGAGAGAGAAAGAGAGAGAGGGGAAAGTAAATGGGGAAGGAAGGGGAATTGTGGGATGATTCAGTTCTCATCAACGCCTTCGACGATGCCATGTCTAAGTACAAGGTCCTCTCTCCTTCTCTCTATACTTTTCACTTTTTTTTTTTTTAGTTTTATTCCTTGTTATTAATTTTTACTTTTCTAATTTTGCAGAAAATGCATGGAAAGAAAAGAATCCAGGATAAATCAACTGATGGAGGGAAATTTGGTGGCGGCACCGAGGATGAAAATGCCTCTGCTATTACTAGGGTCGATGAAAGTCTGGATGGGACTGTTAAGTAAGTACCGTGTACCTATAATATAAGATAGCTTAAATCCCTTTTGGTCCTGGAGGATTTTATTGTTTTCTCCTTGTATTTGTTTTTGAGTTGTTGAAGAATAAGATATGAGAATGACACTTAGATAGTTGATAGGTGCTTTGAGAAAATGGGCTTGAATTTACTTGCAACATTTTCCTATTCGGTATTGATATGAAGCTTAAGTTGAATTTTATGTAAAATATAATTTGAGTTCTTGATAGAGAGTTCAAATTCACCTACATGATTCTTTTATTTTTATGGTATCTGCTTTTCTGGGATCTGTTTTCATTTCTTGTGATTTTTAAATGTAGGGAGGCAGATGAGAACAGCAATGTTATATCGAATACTGTCACAGAATTGGAAGAGACTGAAAACCTTGCACCGGCCAAATTAAATAATTGTGTAGATTCACTTGGACCTGAGCCATATGTAGATCCATCAAATGGTAGTGTTCACGCACAAACTCTCAGTGGTTTGTATTCACATGGTGCAGAAGATTATAACCAGTTACTCGGCCAGTACTATGAGCTTGAGGAGAAGAGGCAAAGGATTCTACAGCAACTTAATCTGCATGGTGGTTATAACTACCAATATCCTGCTGAAGGTTCAGGTTCTGGTGGTTATTGGGGAACCTGTTCTGCTTCTCAAGATCAGTCGGTTGCTGCAACCCAAGCTTCACCCTCCCCTCTCATCTGTTCTTGTTGCCCTTATGCTTGTCATTGTTCAGTGGCTCCATGCTCTTCATTCTCATCTTGTACTTTTGGTGGGACATATCTTGGTAAAGCATGTACAGATTCTTCTGCCATGATGAACCCTGGAAAGTCTTTCCCTCCCATAGATGATGACATTGTGAAAACAGCAATGGATGCTGCAGAAAGAGCAATATCATCCATGACAATGAATACTCCTGTTGTCAACTCCGATATAGAAGGTAAACATGGTTTTTTGAAAATGATAAAAATGTCAATCAAGAAAAGAAATGTTTTAGAATTTAATCAGAACTTTGTGGATAATATGACAGTATTAAGCAGTCAGCTTTGAAATGGAATGTCATTTAGGTTTTATTTCAAGTAACTGGAATAGCGGGCATGGCCGTAACAAATCCTCAGATAGTGAAACGTGTTTTATTTAAATTTTGAAGCATATTTTTACACCTAAAGTACCCCAACCTCTCTTTCTAGATACATACATGCATATATTCGAATTTCTATACATGATGAACTTGCATTTTAGTTTCTTTAGTTAGGTTGTTCATGAATTTAGTTTCTTCAGTTAACTAGTTGTTTTGTTATGTAATAAACTGTTAGTCTAGAAAAACTGTGCTTGCTTCCCTGTTCTCAAGTAATTTAAGTTGTAAGATGGAGTTTTCTGGTTACTTATATAGTATAAATTGACTTAATTATGAAGGTCTCCGATCCTCATCTTGCTACATGAAAATATAGAAAGCAAGAAAGTGAGAGAAGCAATCACTTACCGTAGATGAGTTATTTTAAATTTGTGCATCAGTTTGTAAAGGAGAATACTTCACTGTGACAGTTGTTCTTTTTTATGTTACTGATATAGTCTTTAATTTGAGAGTTTTGGTTCTCATAAAGGAACCATTTACTTTTACTGGAAGACTTTGGCTGGTTGATCTTGAGCTTCATAGGACCTTCTCTGACACCTAGTATTAGCCTTCCAATTTCCATTCAACCCTGAAAAGATTTAAATAATAGTTTCGCTCTTAGAAGAAAAGTTTCTTTTTTCAAAAACTTAAATAAGTGGACATCCTTTTTCTTTCACCGTCCGTTTTCAAAATTTGTACTTATTTTTTCAATAGATTTCCGCCCTTGTAATTCAGAGGAACTGAAACTACAAATAAAATCGTAAATCTGGGGCAAAACTCTAAGTCAATACTTTGAAAGTGAAGTGGCAGATGATCTTTAATTTTTTTAATGGAACTAGCTTATATGAATGGTTGAGAGAGATAAATTTGAATATGCTCAAGAAATGAAGCGCCCTTTGGATGTGCCTTTGTTTCACTATTGTATTTTTTTTCCCACTATTTTGCAGGCAATAAAGCTGAGAAAAGGAAAGATAATGAAGGGGAAATAACTCAAAATACAAGCTCTGAAACAGATCTGACAGTTGTATTAAACGCATGGTATTCTGCGGGCTTCTACACTGGGAAGTAAGCAATTTTTTCATGTTTGTTTTTATGAATTAATTGCTTTCTGAATTATCGTGGTCTATATTGGAAAATCTAGTTCCAACAGAATGCTTGTCAGGTAGCATGGAAATGGAAAAAATTGATACACAAAAATTCATGTGATCCAATAATAGCTTAATTTGTCGAAGGGAAGCAGAGTGGATCTGCATGTGGCTAGCCATCAAGGGTTCTGGCACTCTGCTAAGAAAAATATGTATAAAAGAGCAACGTTGATCATGAATTGACTGACTTGAATCCTTGGTGTCTGCTCACCAAAGAATTTTTTGAATCCAACTGATTAGATTATCTGGTATCAATAAGTATGGCACTTGAGCACCTTGAAGTTTTAACTGATGGTGACAAGTGATTATACAATGTTATGTCCTTTAACTTATTGAAACTTCGGTGTTCTCTGATATAGGTATCTTACGGAGCGATCCATTGCAAAGAAATGGCATGGCTAAGTATTCTTTATCCATGCAGAGCAGAGGAAAAGTGGTTTTGCAACAAAATTTTGGTCCAATATGGAACACTAGTTTGTAATTCCTCAGTCTAGATTCTGATGCATCACTGATTTATAGTTACCAAAATCGAGCTCAAAAGAAGCAACTTTTGTGTTATAGCTACAGTTGCAAAAATTGGGGTTTTATAACACTTTTCTGTACTCATTACTTCCAGTCAGGAGAAATTATATGGCTCAACTACCATGTGAGGGTAGTCCCCTCAGAAGTAGATTCACAATTATGCTTGAAAAAAAAAAAACAAGATTCACTAGGAAAATGCCTCTATAAGGGCATCCAAATCCCAAAATATTATGATATGACCGTAGTTTGCTTTGATCAATTGTGACTACATTCTCCTGTTGGGGATATCCACGGTGGTTAATTCTGAGGGAAATTCCTGTTTCAAGTAGGCACTTTAGCCTTGATTTACTGAAAATTTTGTGGAGGCCTTCTCGTTAGTTAATTAGCAGTTTACTCCTGCTAGCGAGCGACCTTGCCTGATTCCCCGAATTCAGAGATATCCATCGTCCAACATGATGCCTTGTTCATTTTCTCCCATGCTTGTGCCATGTACAAGAAACCCTTCTGTTAATTGAACACTTCTATTTTCGATTTCAATCAATGGAGTATAATTTATCTAAATTAAACGGTGTGAATAAAATTAAAAGGAAAGTTGATAATAATGAATCATATAATAAATTGAAAAAACACATTCCATTTTGACGAATTATTGAAAACACGAGATGCAGATAAAAAATGCCCTACGCTATTGGAAATCTGTAGAATTCAGAAGTGTTTGTGTATTCACTTGTGCTTGTGGAGGAAATTTGAGCATATCATTACAGCTAATCCATCCATGGAAAATATCACATTTGTGGATTACACTTGGTTTTGTATATATTTAATTCAGGCAAAGTTGAGGTAAAAGGCATTTGTTAGTAGATGTGTTGGTTTTCAATAATCTTCTCTTTCTTGCTCTGGAAATCAATTCACACTTTCACCTTTGCTGCAGCTTCCTTGATTTGTTCAATTGTGAATACACCGAAGAAGTCATCATCTGTCACTGCATTTACTACCGCAAGCGCAAGATCATCAACATTAACAGGTGGTGCCAACAGGAGATCCGATGCTGGAAGGGAACTTAAGGGTTTGGTGAAGTTCTCGATAGCACTGAGAATTCTCTCTGCCGGTTGCCCAATCAAATCCAGAGGAATCTCAAAACCATCAACCCTCCTTTTTCCATAGATGAAACCAGGTCTTAACACTACACCTGAGGAAATTCAAATTCAAGATAAATGAGAAGCAATACAGAGGTCAAAAGAATTGCTCGGAACCATGAGTAGAAAGAATGGATTAGCTAGAAGGCAACCCCTTCAATAAGGAGGGGATGGATTTTAATACAATCCCTCTAAGTAAAAAAAAAAAAAAGTCAGTATGATGATAGCATTGATCATTCTCCCATTTGTTTGCTGAAAACTCACCAGCAATCAACTACTTCCCATTAAGTGCAGTAGCAAGTGCATTAAAAACATTCTATTGATCAGCATGCAGCAAACACGAGCATGCTCAATGTTCATTAATCATTCGTTTAATGATTTCTTTGTGCTCATTGATCTCGTAGTTAGTTGATCTTAAGATGCAAATGACTAGCTTAGACAAAATGCTTTCCAAACAAATTTCTACTTTCTCACTTGCTTTTCACACAAAACCAGTAACCTATTACTACAATGAACACATTACAGCATCATAAAATTTTTGGAAACACGACTACAGTTGGAAAAGGCCCATTATGAACTTACCTGAATTGGGATATTTGGAGAGAACCTCTGACTCTGCCTTCCTCTTTCCTGTGAAGTATCCAGTTGACAGTACAAATGATGGTAGATTGTAATCATGCACTGAGATGAAGATAAACTTGGGAATTCCTGCAAAAAGAGAGAATTAAGGTTGTAATTAATCTGCAGGAATAAAATTCTAGATTAACAGAGGTTTATGGCATCTAACCAAGAAATCTTAACAGACAACTATGTTTTAATCAAATGCTGGCATTTTTTATTGGTGCCATTATTAAAATAAATTAATCCTGATTGGTAGAATGTTCTCAGTCCACAATGATTTTGTTACTTATAGTCCTCGGGAAAGGAATATAAATGCCTGCTTTAGTTTCTTTCTAGCATATTTCATTTCTGTAATGTTCATTACAGGGTCTAAAACATTGAAACTTAAGAAGCCAGTCAATGTTAGGTAAGAATTGCTATTCTTGCTCTCAGATTTGTGCCCTGAAGGCCATAATTGAAATAGAAAAATCCATGAAAACACAGCCACCATTTCAATCTCAATGCTGCTATCAACTTCTCTTCTATCATTTCTTCTCTTTTCTCTAAGATATAAATACACAAAGTTGTGTCTTTGTTTAAAACTTCCACTGCCTTTTTTCTCCATCTCCTTTTCTGTTAAGTCGAAATCTATCCGTACATATACTTGAACCTAATGTTTTCTTGCAACCAGCACAGATTTTGAGCAAGTCCCCTCCTGGCCCTTCTTAAGGGGTTGGTCACAACGTCAACAGGCAAGTCATTAACTGGGAAGAACTGATTGTTTTGCAAATTAAGACAAAGATTTAAGTTCACCAGAACTGACAATTCTTACCAAATTCTTTGGCAGCATTGACAGAAACAATGTTAGCCTCGCCATTAATTCTTTGCATCTGCTCCTCGCTACCAAAACCTCCAATTGTTGAAACAACTGCAGTGGCCCCAAATAGTATCTCATCCCAGTTTGTATAGAAAACATCTCCTGCATGATTTGAAAACAAATGCATGAGATAAAACTAAGCAAAGTGTAGACTCCTAATCAGAACAAATTTAAGATAGTAAGAGCACACAACCAATTCAGAATTATGCCAAAATCTTAAAAAAAATTCCAGAACTGATCTAAAAATCTGCTTAAGGAACCAAGGGCTTGTTGATTATGATTCTAAAAGCTGATTCACGACACATCAACCTATTATAGACTGGGTAAATTATAGAACATGCCTGGTATCCAAGTAACCTGATCTATCCATGAACCAGGGTAAGTAGGGCGCCCTGACCTGTAGAATGAATCAGAGTTTCAGACATGAAAAAACTAAACATGATAAAGAAAACAACAAAACTGTAAACAAGTTTGTTTACAGGTAGCCAATGCTTTGACATGGGTAGCAGTTACATAACAAAGAAATCCACATAACCCCAAAAGAAACATGTACGCATCAGTTATGAGGAGAAGATCCCTCACCTGCTTAAGCTTATAACTTCTATGCCCTTGGACACAGCAGCCTTGCATATGGCAGAACCCACAAAACCACTACCTCCTAGGACTACAACCTACTAGGAAAAGCACAGCAGTGGGTAAGTAAAAGAGACCAAATGTGAGCTAAAAAGAAAATAATACAAGCAAATAGAAGAAAAAACCGATCCAGTGGAGCCAAATTTTACCCTTTCGGTCTTTACATCAGCCACAACATCAATTGTTGTGGATCTGAAGTCATCTTTTACGCCTGCTTCTGCATAGCTGCACTTTACAACAGACTTGCACAAACTGGAACTAGAGAGTCACGCTGCTTAGTTATTTCAGTCTTAAAATCATAAGAAATCCACACCCAAAAATAATTAATATATATATATATGCGCAACGATATTTAGGCTTCAATTTCACTAAAATGCAAGCTACTTGTTATGCTAACCTGTCCACCAATTCGACTTAGAATTTAATAATACGCTCTCACTTACACAACCGAATTAATGGAAAAAAAAAGAGCAAATAAAATTCACAGCATAGACAATAAATTTCATTTCAAAATTGAATCTCCATGAAAAATATAAAATAAAAGTTAAGAGAGAGATTACCGGTGGTTAAGAGAAAGCGAACTTAGCCGAGAAGGAAAGAAAGCTCGAGAGGAGGAGGAGGAGGAGGAGGAGCCAAGGGTGAGAATGGTAGAGAAGGATAAAATGGACGCCATTTTTTATAATTAGTTTTTGGAACCTGGAGGAGTTTTATAAGTCCGGCAGTTCAGTTGAACAACAACACACAGAAAAAAGGAGTACAAAATCTAAAATGAGGTTAGAGATTGTTTGGTTTGTCTTTGAAATTGGTTCAGCGTGTTTTTGAATAGTTTAATTTATTTTTTAAAAATTAGTATTTTTTTGTGCTTTTTATTATTATTTTAATTAAAAATAAATTTAAAAAAATAAAAAAAATATTATTTTAATAAATTTCTTAATAAAAAAAACACTTTGCCGTCCTTCCGAATAGACCTAAATCAAGGAAATACATACGTTAAAAACAAGACCACGTGTACAGTTTACTTGAATGACCACACACGAGTGACCTGATGGACACACACGCTTAGGACTTGAGAAAATAACATAACTGCCCTTATGAGGCAATCCCTGCTTGGCCTCTTTCTTTCGACTCACAAACGGCGTCGGTTTTTTGTTCCACTGCTACTCCGAATTTTACAATTCCCTGCATTTGCGTAGACACTCCCATAGTAAAACAAAGAAAAAGTTGGAAGCTTTTTTCGCAGCAGTTATAGTCTCTGTGTGTGGACTGTGTGAGATTGAAAATGGGGAGAACTACCAGCAAAGACGCACAAGCACTCATCCATTCCCTTCGTTCTGCTTATGCTGCCACTCCTAGTAGCCTTAAGGTTTCTTTCGCTCTCGCTCTCTTTTTATCCCTATTTTCTTTTACCATGAAGTTCTAAAATTGACTTCTTTTTTGGTGTCCAGATCATCGATCTGTATGTGGGTTTTGCAGTTTTCTCTGCTATAATTCAGGTACAACTCGTTCTGATGCGGTGATTTTGAGTTTTAGTATCTGTTTATTGTTTCGATACCATGGCAATGTTAGGATTTTGATCTTTGACAGTTCGATTGGATCAGTGGATGATGAATTTGATACAGAATAATAATATGGGATTCATTCGGAAACTTTAGGGTTTATTAGAAAGAATAGAATAAACTAATATGTGCGGTAAAATGTCCTTGTATGAAATGTTTTGTTAACTGATGGTGTGAGTCCATCAGTCAATTGCGTTTCTTTTTTATGTTTCTAACAAGGTGTAATGTTGAGTTTTTTTCCTGTTTCCCAACTGTTGAACAGAGCCTAGTAGCGTTGGTTATTTTACCTAAATGTGTGAATACCTGAGTGTTTTTTTGTGTTTTTATAAAGTTTAGGGTTGGATTGTGGAAAAACGAGGGAGAAGGGCTTGGAGAGCCAAAAAGTTGATGATTTAGGTCGTGATACACGCAACTATTGGTTATATTCATGTTGATAATGTCCTCTCTATTATTTTTGTCCTATTGGTCAATGAAGCTGTCTTTTGTTTGCTCGTATGAATTTCTGCTGCACGTTGCATCACTTTGTTTTCATTCGGTGCGCACTTCCTTGTGTTCCAGTTTAGCATTGGATGGTTAGAGCCAATAAATTGGATGTGTCATGGGAAAGAGGGAGGAAGAAAGTCTTAAACAAGAATAACCAATGAGCACTGCAACATGCTTGATGACTCCCAAATGCAACAGTCATTTTTCCCCTTCAAAGAGCTCATTTTTGCCAGATTTAAATTTAACTGGAATTTAGCAGCATGCCCTTTGGTATTAGATTTTTTCTTTTTTTTTAAAGACTGAAGAACTCAACGAATGATGTATAAAGAAGTCTTAGAGTGGACAGAAGGGAATAAAAAGGAGAACAAAATTCTTTGAGATCACTATCATTCCTTTAATTATTAAGCAAAAAAAAAGATAACAACCAAATGCAGTTTTAGGTTCAAAAATTATAGATGGATCGCTAATCTGTCAAACAAGTTGGGACACCAACAAGATTTTATGTACTGTGTATACACACTATATGCACATTAAACTGCATATATACCCCCTCCAAACAGCATTAAAGTTCCTCTTAATGGAGGTTACCTCGAATCATCCATGTACATGATTAGATGTATGGTGTGCCCTGTTCATGGAAATATTATAAGAGTGAAAACTAAGGACAATAGTGCACAAAGGTCATCCATGCTAACCTCACACCCTTCCTCTGGTTGCTGCCTTCCAAAAGCTTCATTTCCCAGTTTCTACATTTTCAATTTCTCTGAGCCCCTTTGTGAATGATTTTTTTTCTTGTTGAGTTGGAAGAGCATAAGTAATCTAATCTGGTTACTCTTCCTAGAATTACATGTGTTTTTTGGCATCAAAGATGAACTGCTTGTTTGAACTCAATGAGACTCCCAATGACCGATTTAGGGTGATTTTATATAGAATTTATCTATTGTGCTGCTAGCACATACTTTGAGCCATCAAAAATATACCCCCCTTCCCCTCTCTATTTTTGGCTATGTTATGATTATAATCCACTTTTTGATTTGTTCAATGTAAAGTTTGGTTAGTATGTTGTCCAGCGTGGAAGCATTTTAAACTTGTTTTTGGTGATCAACAGGTAGTTTACATGGCCATTGTTGGGTCATTTCCGTTCAACTCTTTTCTCTCTGGAGTACTTTCTTGTATTGGGACTGCAGTCCTTGCTTGTAAGTAATTATTGCATAGTAGGGAGGGAATCATTGTCACATTTCACAATAGAGAGATTAATTTGTTTCACTTGTCACAGTTTGTCTCCGTATCCAAGTGAACAAGGAAAACAAGGAATTCAAGGTAACTATTCTGTTCATTTTTCATCTTGTGGTTTTAATCCTTTTCTTAGAGTTTTGTAGAGCTGTGCTACTCTCTTTGGTTCATGCTTTTAAACACTTGCTCACTTAAGGTGTCCACTTCACCACCATTTGTCTTACTCCAACGGATAACTGGTCATTGATTTGGAAAAGATACAACAAACTGAAAAAAGTTGATTTGGCATTTGGCCTAAACTTTCTATTTTCTAAAGGCAGTTACCAGTTTGAGTTGAGTATAACAAGGAGTCATTATGCAGATAGTTTAAATGAGTGAGTGTTTAAAAGGAGGTAATGAACTGAGTTGATGGCATTCCTCATTTTTGTATTACAAACAGACAGTTGATGTTTCTTTCAACCATTTACAGGATTTACCACCAGAGCGTGCCTTTGCTGATTTTGTTTTGTGCAATTTGGTGCTCCATTTGGTGATTATGAATTTCCTAGGTTAAGATCGAGCCCTTCTGGTCTGCAGGATCCATGTTTAGTTGGGCTGTAACTGTGAAACATGTTTACAGAATAATTCCATCTATTCAGCAAATTTTTCTTAGGACATGGCTTATTCTTGAATTGCTGACT
>Ga0325403_1001001_pt1 | contig 22558 bp, 9 predicted proteins | sample PopdelMetagenome_19_FD_205665 | JGI IMG/M metagenome (GOLD analysis project Ga0325403, IMG submission 205665) | Populus deltoides microbial communities from Bellville, Georgia, United States - Xylem-PdKOR-R4 | ecosystem: Host-associated > Plants > Phyllosphere > Stem > Wood/Secondary xylem... | reverse complement strand
AAATTTTCTTCAACTTCACCCTTGTTTTCAACCAAATTTGGACCCTACATTCACATGCCTTTTGCATAATGGTTCTTGACCTTGAATTTCTTCAATTTTACCTTTGATTGACTACCGAACTTTGATTACTTGCAATTATGTCCCTAAATTCAATCAATTAAACTTAAAAACAAAAAATTTGGTCCTCTGAAATTCTAAACTTTTCAATCAAGCCCAAATTAAGCTTTCAAACTTAATTTTTCACCAATTAAATCCCTAATAAAATTAATTTGACCAATTAAAATTTCAATTAAATCTTTGCACTTAATTAATCTTTTAATTTGACCCAAATTAACTCTTGAACTTAATTTTTATGAAATTCATCCGATAATCATTTAATTTAACCTTGTATCTGCATTGTCTTTCAACATGGGTATAATTGGGTTTCCCATTTTGTCCGAAACTCCATCTTGGTTTCTTCATGTATTTGAAACCTTTCTTATCCTAATCTTACCCATTTTTTCCAAAAAAAAAAATGGTAATTTTAGGGGAAACCTAAAAGTAGGTTATGACACATGGCATCAATCGTATGATGCGATGGATAAAGTAATGGTGCATCCTTTTAATGGTGAAACTTAAAAATACTTTAATAGTGTGCATCCTCAGTTTTCAGTGGAGATGAGGAGTGTCTATCTTGGGTTATGCACAGACATATTCAATCCATTCGGGTCATTTGCTGCTCTTTATTGTTGTTGGCTGGTGATACTCACGGTTTATAATTTTCCACTAGGGATGTGTATGAGGTTCGAGTTCATGTTTTTATCTATGGTCATACCGGGTCCTAATAGTCTGGGTCGAAATATAGATGTTTGTCTTTAACAATTGATTGATGAGTTGAAGTAGTTGTGGTCATCTAGGATTTTAACTTATGATGTATTAAGAAAACATAATTTTCTGATAAAAGCAGCTTTAATGAGGACTATTAATGATTTTCTAGCTTATGGAATGGTTTCTGGTTGGAGCACGCATCAAAAACTAACATGTCCACACTATATTGAAAATAACAAGACATTCACGCTAACAAATGATGGTAAAACATAGTTTTTTTTAACTGCCACTGGTAGTTCTTACCAACTAATCACAAGTTCAGAAAGAACAAAAATGATTTTTTTTGTTTAGTTGAAAGTGATGTTGAACCGCCGTTTCTTTTGTGTAAACAATTTTATGACATAGTGTTGGAGGATGGTGACATTATGTTTGGTTTTCAATATGGTAAGCAGAAATTTTATAGTTTTGGTTTGACCCACAATTGTGTAAAGCGAAGTATTTTTTAGGAGTTTTCTTATTGAAAGACCAATCTCCTTTGCCATAACCTTGATGTCAAGCACATAAAAAAGAACGAGTTTGAGAATATTTTCAACACGGTTATGAACGTGAAGGGGAAGACAAAGGACAATATCAAGGCTAGAATTAATACAACTTTGTTTTATCACAATAAAAATATGAAGTTGGTTTATGTTGGGTCACAGGTCGCGAAGCCCAAAACCAGCTTCACCTTAGACAAGAATTCATAGTTACTTGTCTACCAATGACTTAAAAGTCTATGTTTTCCTGATAGAAATGCATCAAACATATCAAGGTTGGTGAATTTGGAGGATTGCAGATTGTATAGAATGAAGCGTCATGACTGCCACGTGTTTATACAAACACTCATTCCTTGAAAACATCAAACACCACTTTACAATGATAAAAATATTGACAAAGTGTATATTACATACGGGTATATCGACAAAATATGTCCATTAATATATTTCAGTGACTATGCGAACTACTCCTTGACACTGATCATGATGTTCATTACATACAAGTATACTAAAGGAACATGTCTATCGGTATATTTTAAGGACTATAGAAACTATTCACCTCTCAATGTGCTGATAATTAATATTCTTTTGACTGTTCACTTTTTTCCCAACGATATCACCGACAAAATGAAAAGTCTTTAGTAATATTTGGAGGGCTTTCTAATTTTTTTTGTGCAAGTTAAAAATTTCCATTTTACTTTATAGACAGAATCACCATTGGTAATTCTATTGGTAAAACTAAATTATAAGAACAGAATCAAAATAGATCGGGTTTCATCTTCTTCTTTCTTCTTCTGTCGTCTTCTCTCACACAGCCAAAATCAAGAATTCTCTTCTCTTCTCTCTCTCCATCCTTCTAAGCCGAAATCAAGCATTCTCTTCACTTCTCTTCTCATCGTAAGGTATGTCATCTTTCTTCATTTTTCTTCTTATTTTTCTTTTTTTTAGGTTTATTAACAATCTCTTTTCTTTTCTTCTTTTCTTTTCTTTTTTCTATTTTTAATTATTAGTTGAAATTAAGCATGCCATTAAGGTAAGAATTTTTTAATTCCTTTTTCTGTGTTTTGTTTTTCATTATTTTTTTCATCATTATATTTGTTTAGTTTAGAGTTCTTAATAATTTTATGAATTAATAAATGTATTGAATTTTAGTTGTTATTGAAATAATTTTTGCTTTATTTTGTTGAATCTTAGTTTGTTTTTTTTTTCAAATTTGTTGTTCAATTTCAATTAAATATGTAGGATTAATTTTAATTATTATTTTATATTTATTCCATTTAGAATTTTTTTTATAAATTGAGGATTAAAAATATTATCACTTAGAAAAATTGTGTTGAATTTTAGTTGTTATTGTAATAAGTTTTACATTATTTTATTGAATTTTAGTTGGTTTTTTTGTCAATTTTTTTGTTCAATTTCAATTAAATGTGTAGGAATAATTTTAATTATTTTTTGGAATTTTTTTAAATTTAGAATAGTTTTTTCTAAATTTAGGATTGAAAATATTTTCATATAGAAAATGAAAATTTTCTTTCAAATTGAATTATACTATATTGTTAGAAGAAATTGAATAAAATCAATTGGTTTGTGGCATATATATTATGTAATTGCAGGTTTAAAAATTTTGAGTAGTCTCTCGTATAGGAGATGTGTTGTTGATTTTTTTTTTAAATAGGAACATCTATTTGTTTTTATCTGATAATTTGTGTAGATGCGTAGGGTCGTCTATTGCACATTGCAAGGATATGATCGTTGTTAGTTCTTCTAACAGGGATGTTGATGACCATGAGTCATTAGGTGCCGACTAAGAACAAGAACTTGAGGCACAAACATCAACTCATGATGCAAACTCGTTGAATGCGATGCCACAACATCGAGGGGGGTACCTTCACAGCATGATTTATGTACTCGTAAGTATGAGGTCTAGTGGAAAGATGACATTTCAATGTAGGTTTATTTTTCTTTCATAACAACATGTTTAATAATTTTTTAAAAAATAATTACATTTAACAATGCAATTTCAGGTTTACAAACATTGAGGCTACAAGAATAATAACATTGGTCTTTAAATCGTCAATAAAAATTTCATTGTTTCAATGGAGTTAGGTTTCAAAACATCCAGAATGGAAATCACGGGTCGATGCATAGTTAGTTTGGTTATTTCTTGAAATTGCTAAAATTTTCCTCTCATAATTTTTTACTTCAATGAAAATTTTAAATGCGAGAGAGCTGATAAAAATATTGCGATGAAGGTTTTGGAGAATCACGTTGCAATTAGGTAAGATAGAATTCAAGATATTTTTTTATTCTAAATATTAAAATTTTATTTTTCATTTACTAACAGATAATAATTTGTACCATATAGGTTTGCGCGTCTCATGCGATTGTCACAGGTCGACGCGGAAAATCAGAACCGATATATTCATGGTTTCATTACCACGCACACCGATGGCTTCGTTCTATCCATTTCACATCCGAAGCAAATGGTAAGATTTTTTTTATTACATCCATTCTTTTAATTAGTTGTTTTTATATAAATATATTTAACTGATAATATTTTTATCTTGCAGGCAACGATTCTTGGATGCAAGCCAAGCTGGATGGAACTTTTTTGTTGAAATGCATGTGCGGAGTGATAACCGTCAAAAAAGGATGCGATAATTTGTGGATAGACGAGTTCAACAGTTTGTGGTATGTTGGTTTCAACCATTTTTCTTTAAGTTATTATTTCCTTGAATTTGATGTTTTTATTTTCTTTCCAAGATACATATAACAACTGGTTAAAGGAGAGAAACATGGATGATCCTTCAACCCATTTAGATTTCGATCTGAATTTATGGTTCGAGGTAGAATCATTTGGTGGACCTGATAGAAATTAGGTGTACGGACTCTCTAACACTACGGTTGAGAACTTGCGGACAACCCGTAGTGTTTTGATTGTTTGGATGCTCGTAATTGATTCAGAGCACTTAAACTCTGAAGTTCACAACAAAGTTAGATCAACGAGTAAAGTCGCGGACGACCCATCTTAATGAAAAATATAAATGATTCACTGCAAATTATAAAGAACTCTATCGACTGGTAATTTTAAAAAGCCGCTATTTTCTAACCCGACCAAAATAAAATGAAATAAAAATAATAATAGATAAATAAGTAAGTAAGCATTGAGAGGGGAAAAATTAAACAAAAGAAAAGTTGTGATGCATTAATTTATTGAGAAAGAAAGGAAGGGGATAAATTTGGAAAAGGCTAAATAAAAAGGGGTCAATGTGCAAATTTAAAAGATAGGACTATATAAATGCCCATCTTTTCTTCAAATTTAAAAAATAGGACTATATAAATGCCCATCTTTTTTTCTTTTAGCCGATGGCTAGAAGCCATAGGAGAGGGAGATGATTTGTGTGATTTTCTAGTTGTTTTCTTGCTAATTATATAAAAACAAAAGGAGGAGAAGTGTACTTAGAGTGATTAGATCTTGGAAGTTGTTTTGAAGAAAGAATTCTAAAGCTAGGGTTTAAAAAGGGAGAAGGAACTTTAATTTTTCTTGCATCCATTCCTTGAATCTTTATCCAATTGAGTTGAAGAACATGTTTAAAATGATTAATTGTTATAATATTGTGTTTTGATGAAGAAATTAAATTGCAATGATTATGTGAATTTGGGGATTTATGGTGTTAATTATTGATATGATGTAATTTATGATTGAACAATATTAGGAAGCATAAATTATTAATGGGTAAGTGTTTAAATTAGAAATGGAAGAAACAACCCTCCCTTTTAGTTATTGGTCTCGACAAAAGGAGAAGATTTGGGTGATTAAAAAATTTAATGCAATTGTTTAGAAATTGTGGGAATTTATGGGCTTATAAATGTTAATAAATAGAGTGGTGAAGGATTTTACAAAAAAATGAAAAAGAGAAAAAACAATTTCACCCTTTTTCCTTGAAGGGATTTCGGCCATGACATATAAAAAAAAAAGAAAAAGGATTTCGACTTGGATTTTGTCAATGTAAAAGAGTGATTTTAAACGAATCAGATGGATTGTTGGAAAATTAGGAAGTTAATTTTGATAAAGGGTTAAAAAGGAGAATTTTGTTCTTCTTAATTTAAAATGAAATGAGATTTTTTATCATTTGGTTATGAATAATAAATGATATGTTGATTTTTGTGTTGATACAGAAGAGGTCCTAGGACCTGATCAGCAATAGGAGACCACTTCACGCTCACAAACACTAAGTAGGTGTTAAATACCCTATAATAAATTAATTGTTTAATTTAGAATTTTATAAAAAATTTCCTTTGATTGTAATTTAGTGTAGAAATTGCGAAATAAAAAGAATGGAAATAATGCCCTGTTAAATAAATAGGCGTGCTGAAAGATTATTTCCTGGTTAATGAAAATAATACCCTGTTAAATGGGCGCGTTGAAAGATTATTTCCTAGTTAATGGAAATAATGCCCTATTGAAAAAAGTACTTTGGTTGAACTATTTCTTTTCTTTCTTACCAGAACATCAGAAATAATGTGCTAATTAATGGACGACTTGAGAAAGTTTTATCCTAGTTAATGAAGAAGATATCTAGTTAAGGATTGACAAAAATAAATTTTAAATACAATTAATGTATTGACGATAAGTACTTCATTTAATGAACTAGTGCGTATATTATTATGTATGCATCAAATAGTCCTTATTTTAATTGTATATTATTAATAAGTGTAAATTTTCTAGTTTTTACCAAATATTCACATGTTATATAAATTTTTGTATTAGAAGTATTGATATTATGTTACTATATCGCTTGTATGTTAAGAAATTTTAAAATGTCTAAATTATCCTTTTGTCGGGTATGTAATTAAGGACAACACCCTCACTTTAACTAGTAATATAGTTTTGTTGTATTTATATTTGAATGTTTTTGTATCTTATGCAATTAATGTTTATTGTGAATAAATTAGTTTTAAATTTTGTATATTAAATCATACAATGTTAACTATTCAAAAAAAAAACTATAGGGGACATGGAAATTGATGTCTTTAGTGTAGTTATGATGCTTAATTATATTGTGATGAGTTTGTGGTTATTATTTACAGGTTTGGATTTTTGAGTCGATAACTTGGTATTGAAAATACAAAGAAGATTCTGCTGAAATTTTTAAAAAATAATTACTTGAAGAGAGACCAATCAACTCTTTTAAATAACTATTTATCTAGGCCTTGACAGTAATTGAGATGAGATCACAGATGAATGGTAAATGTGCACCCTCTAATTGACCCCACGGTCCCTATGATGACCAGTTTTCTCCTCCTCCTCCTCCATTGCTGCCTCTATTTTAAATTTATTGTATATAAATGTACAAATGTTTAAATTTTTATTAAATATTTGATTTTTATATTATTTTAATTATTGTTCTACTTTTGTTCAATCTAGTTTTTTTTAAAATATTACTGACATGGTTACTGATAGAATAAATCTGTCGGTATATTCTAGATAGAGTTAGAAAAAAATTAGTGCAAATATGACTGCTGCTGTTAACTCACCAACAAAATTACAAATAGTATTTTGTCAGTGATATGTTATATTTACCGATAGGTATACCGAAAAACAAATAAAAACACCGATGGCATTACATGCAGTTTTCCTGTTGGTGATATGTTAAATTTACCGATGGTGATACTGACGAGATGAAGATGGTAAATGTTTTTTAGGTGTGCTTTGTCTGTTTGTAAATCCATCGTTATATTTATTACCGATAAACCATATATTATCTATGAAAGTTTTCTGATGGACTGTTACCATTCGTGAGCCCGTTGGTAATATACATACTGACGGACTGTGAGTGTAAATACTGATTGAAATTTTCATCGGTAAAACTATTAAATATGGTCATGTGTATTTAGGAGTATTGAAAGATATGTGATTTATTCAAATTTCATTCAAATATATTAAACTCTTAATTACTTTTTTATTTTCTTAAAATTAATTTTAATATTTTTTTCTATTTTTATTGATACACATTAATTTTAATTAAAAATTAGCTAAAAAACATCGTGCTTTTACTATTCATTATACTATTGTTACAGACATAATACATTATGGATTGCTAAATGCAGAAGTTATTGATCCTTAGGTGTGTAAGAATACAATTTGGTCCTTAAATGTGATAAACATCATTTTTATTGCATTTAAATATTTAAATGTGGAAATAGGAAAGAGAAAGCCATCAAAAAGAGTGAGGAGAGAGATTTTTTAGTTGGCCACATTCAGAGAAAAAAAAATAAAAAATAAAAAACCCCACTATTCAAAAGGTGTATAAAAGTTTTGTTTTATCCTTGAAGTTTTGGTTTGGAGTGTCCAATCTTGGTGTTAATGAGTTCATATTAAAAAAAGTATTTCCGTTAAGTTTTCATCTTGCCATAATAAAATAGATCAGGTCTTGTAAATGTTCTTTTATTCAATTTATTTTTTTTTTATTTTTAGACCAATTAAAGAGTGTTTTGTGTTAAAACAAGTTTTGTGAGATCCATAGGATACCCTTTTTTTTTTAAAGTGTTTACAAGTGAAGACAAGTTAGAAAATAGGTTTTTAGAATTCAAAAACTTGAACCTTGATTTCAATCCCTTGAAGGTGATCGGGAGTCAAACTAGTGGGCAACTTGTCGTCTATTTTTAAACAAACAAAAAATATTTTTTAAAAAAAGATATGTGCTTTAAAAACAATAATTCAAATGCTAGCAAAATTTGTTTTATTACAAAGTATAAAGTTATTTGTATTAAAAAATTTTCATCATTCTTATACACTGGATTTTAAACTCTTAATTATTATTATTTTTATTTTCTTAGAATTAATTTTAATTCTTATATTTAATTTTTATTGATTCACATTAATTTTAATTAAAAAGAAACTAAAATCCATAGTGCTTTTACTATTCATTATACTATAGTCAAAGACACAATGCACCGTGGATTGTTATAATGCAAAAGTTATTGACCTTTAGGTGTGTAAAAATACAATATGGTACCTATTTTTTTATATTTGATTCCTATAGTTTTAAATATTTACATTTAAGTCATAAATATCATTTCTATTGCATTTCAATCTTTAAATGTTGAGATAAGAGAGGTAAAGTCTTCGAAAAGGGGGAGGAGAGAGATATTTTGGTTAGTCATATTTGGATTAAAAAAAACCAATGTTTTGTATTAATGTGTTTGTCTTAATGAGGGGTACTTAATGAAGGTGGTTTGAATCTTTAATTATACTAGCAAAAGTAAATCAAGGTTTGAAAAAAATATTTTTTATTTGATCTTATTTTTAGTTTTAGAGGTTGAGGGTGTTTTAGGGTTGTAAATGGCAGGGTTAATAAGGTTCTAAAGTTGTTTTTAGGTGAAATGAAGGGGTTTTAGATGTCAATACCTTGAAACCTGATTTATGGGTATCGAAAGTGGCTGAAAATTGTTACATTGGAAAACATGTTGTTGGCCTAAGAGAATGACATGTCATCCATACACACACTCACACATATATAAAAGAAAACCAAGTGTGTGGCTCTAGCTAGGCTTAAGTATGCTAACCTTGTAGTTTTGGCCCATGCATATATAGCCTTTTTTGTCGGTTTTTTTTTTAAATAAAATCCTGATGCGACTTAAGAAAATGTTGAACAAGTAAATTCAGATTTTGGTGTAGTTGGATCAAGCTAAAATTTTACTAAAAATTCTTATAGGTATTATTCTATATTGGATTAAAATTTTAGGTCAATCAAAGTTTGGAAATGCATCACGATACATGTTAAAAGGTCATGTATGGATTTTGCTATTTTTTTACTTATGAACTTTTTATTTGAAAATGATTCTTTTCCTAATGATACAAGGATATTCAATAACTTATTTTGAAGAGTTTTCTAGTTCTACAAGGATTTTAATATTCCAAAATCATTTTCTTACAAAGATTACTTATCTAACCTAGCTATACAAGGAAAATAGGGTTTATGGTATTTAATGGAAGATTATTTTGCTTGTTTTGGGTAATTTCCTTGTTAGAAAAAAGAAAATAAAAAAGATAACTATAAAGAGAATTAATATATGTTATTCTCTTACCATGAATTGCAATGATCATTTTATATAAGGAAGCCAAAGGGTAGTAGAATAAGGGATCTAATTCAGCAATTAAAACAAGTTTTTCTAGCTAATTTGGGACAACAAGGGGAGGCTACAACTATCCTCGGGCTTTTAGGATGTTAAATCCGACCATAAGGATTTTTAGGCAAGAAAAGAAATTGTTTTGGGCTATTTAATCCTGTTTCATGAAAAATTATATTTATTATTTGGGTGTTGTGTTATTTTCATTATTTTTGACATGTTTTAATTTCGACTTTTACTTTAATTTGGGTTCATGAAAGCCTATTAGTCAATGTTTAGGGTTTATTAAGTGTTTTGAGCTTTAGTTTTTGTTGGTCTTCGTTTCGGTCTTTAGGTATATGATCTATTAGGGTTGTATTTTTTTAGTCTATTTAAGTTGTTTATTGTTGTCAAATTTAAGGCATCCATGGATTATTGAATAAAATTGGTATTTTACTTGGAGCAACATGTTTTTCTCTTTGTTTAAACAAAAAACAATCAAACTTATAAAAATACAATTGGCTTTGTGGTGTTCTTTCTTATACTTCTCATTTTCAGTTTGCTAATCATTGGATAGAGTTTTAAATTATAATAGTGTTGGTGCCTCAGTTGAAAGTAATTATTTCATCATACTCTTTTATCAAATTTGATTTTTTACTTTCTATAATTATGTCAATCTTGGTTATAGGTTTTTTGATCTTTATATCTATGAGATTCGCATCGGTTGGTATAAGAGCTAGCCTTTAAAAATCAAGGTATATCCTATATTTCTTTATGATTTGTTTGGATTCCACACTAATTCTTTTAGTTTATCTTCTTATTTGCTTTAGCTAAAGTTTCTTGGTGTCAAGCGCTTATAATTTGGGTTTTTCTTTCTTTCTACTGTCTAGTTTGAATTATTGGGTCTTTGATTTAAAACAAAAAAGCAAGGTCATTTATTTTTTTTCAATTTATCTTTTTAGAGTTAAATAAAAAAAAAGAAACAATTAGATCGCAATTCAATAGGGGCCGATTCATTCAGATAACAAAGTAAATTGAAGTTTTCATGTTTTGGTCTCATTAAAATTAGTTAGGTACCTATAGTTTTAGATTTGAAGTTTTAGGTCAAAATTCCTATTCCACAATATTTTTATATAATATCTTTCTTGTCTTCCATTTCTTTTTTCTTATTTGTGTCCTGTATCCACCAAGAGAAAGGGAACAAATAAAGGTTCTTGCTCAAGAACGCAGATACTTATCTTGTATGTTTGGGGTTTTGAGGCAAGAATTTGATAAGTTAAAAGAACAAGTCTATGAATGGCAAGCTTTAAAGAGAGAAAAGCAACAATACTGAAAGGATAAAAGATGAAAGAGACTATTACTTTTATACAAAGTTGTTGAAGGCGAGTGTTGGCATGAAAAGAGCTATGAAGGCTTAGAAAAAGGCCTCTGAAACATCCATGATACCTAGTAGTGATTCAAGGATGAATCATTTTGAAGAGAGAGAGAGAGAATGATACAAATCAAGAAAATGTTGAATAAGGAAATTTAGATTCCAGTGTAATTGTGCCTACCATCTAGTTTTATTTTATTAAACATAACTCTCAATCTGACTTGGATCAGATTAAAATCTTACTAGAAGTTTTCAGAGGTATTGTTTTTATTGGGTTAAATTTCAAGTCAACCAAAATTCAAGAAGGCATTGCAATACATGTCAGAAGGTCATGTATGAATTTTATTATTTGTTGTCTTTTGAATTGTGAATTTCTTATTTAAAAATGATTTTTTTCTTAATGATACAAAGATATTCAACAAATTATTTTTGGAAATTTTCTAGTTCTACAATGATCTTGAATGAATAACAACATAGATTTAAAGTGTGGAAATGATTCTTGTAATGTTCCAAAATAATTTTCTTAAAAAGATTCTTTATCTATCTTAACTACACGAAGAAATTAGGGCTAGTGGTGTTTAATGGCATGATAATTTTGGGAAATTTTCTTGTTAAAAAAAAAATTCTTATGGATTCCTTTTAGCAATCCATAAAAGGAATTAATATGTGTCATTTTCTTTCTATGAATTGTAAGGATTTTGTGCTACATAAGGAAACTAAAAGGGTGTCAGAACATGGATCTAATTCAATAATTAAAGCAAGAGTTTTCTTAGCTAATTTGGAACATCAGGGGTGGCTACAACTATCTTAGGCCTCCTAGGATGCTAAATTTGACATAAAGGATTCTAAGCATGGAATGCAATTATTTTGGGCTATTTAAAAATTATTTCATAAAGAACTATATTTATTATTTGGGTTTTAGGTTATTTTCATAATTTTGAACTTGTTTTAGTTTTAATTTGGACTTTACTTTAATTTGGGTTCATGAGAGACCATTAGTCATTGTTTAGGATTTATTAAGTATTTTGGGCTTTAGTTTTTGTTGGGATTTTTTTGGGCCTTGGGTCAATAATACATAAGGTTTATTAGGGTTGTTTGTTGAGTCTACTTAAATTATTTATTGCTGTCAAATTTGAGACAGTCATGGATTATTGAATAAAATTTGTGTTTTGCTTAGAGCAACACATTTTTATCTTTGTTTAAACAACGAACAATTGAACTTATCAAAATATAATTGATTTTGCGGTGTTCTTCCTTAAATTTCTCATTCTTGATTAGCTAATCCTTGGGTAGTGGTTCACATTCCAATAATGTTGGTGTCTTAGTTCAAGGAAATAGTTTTGTCATAATTTTCTATGAAATCTAAGTTTGGGCTTTCCAGGATTGGGTTAATCTTCCTTATGGGTTTTTAGATCTTTATATCCATGAGGTTTGTATCAATTCTTTTTTAAATAAATAATTACAATGTTTCAAAAATCATTCAATTATATCATTTTTAAGTGAAATTATAAATATGAAAGTGCCACCTAGTTTCTTCACTTTTTCACTTTATTCTCTATGTTTTGATATTTCCAATCTTAACAAATTATACTTAATTGCCATCAATTTTTCCAATAAAAGCTCAAATAAAAAAGAAAAAAGTTTGATAACTAAAATAAATAAAAAATTACTACTAAAATCCACAATGATTTATGAGTGTGTACACAATATTTATTTTTACATGAAACCTCTATCTCTTTTAGTTTTTCTTTTGTGATGAAATGTAATAAACAATTTTCAATACTAGCTACAAGACCTAGAGACAGTAGGGTTAGGAGTCCAAACAACATCCTTCATAGTTTTCTTAAAAACAAGTTTCTTATTCTTAATTTCCTTTAAACCTTAAAATACAAGAATCTGAAATTTTGAACCTATAATACCCTTTAGAGCACCAAGACCTAATTGTTCCCTTTAAAGCTTGAGTAACTCCAGTTAATGAGATGCGTATTGACTAGACAACAAAGCTTTTGCCTAATTTTGATACCGATTACATGGTCACATGTCCTTACCAATACAAAATATATTAAAAGATCTGGAAAAGTGAAATCTGTGTTTTGTAGTGTTCCTCCTGATCCAAATACATTTTTCATTAGACTAGTAATATGGACAGTGCAATTTGTTTCATTTTGATCATCAATTTTTATTTTATTTTGTAATTTCTCTTTCTTAAGTTACATCAACATAAAACTGTATTGAGATTTCTTTTAATTTGTATTATCTTGCATATATGAAGTTAATGGATCAATGTTTTTTTTTTTTGTTTTTACCTGGATCTTCTTTTCTAAAGAATGACTAAAGATAGAGTGATAACCCTATGTCTCTAGCCTAGTCAAGCATTGAGTCCAGACATATGTGGGTCTGGCGAGTTGCCAGACCCATCATCCCTGATGAGATGGTTAAAGATATTTTACTCATACGTGTTAGAGATTTTTTACTCTAACGAGTCAGAAATATTTTACTTACACTTTGGCCCCTTCTTTTTAGAAAGAGACAAGCCACATGGGCTTTAAAAAAGACCATGAAAATCCTTTAAGGAAAGATTGTATGGCATATCTATTCTTAAAATTCTTTTCTAAAATATGATTGTATTTTCTCTCAATCGATGCTTATTTATACATTAGAGAGTCCTTAAATTCATCAAAGGAAGACATTAGCCACTGATCTTTTTGGTTAGGAAGAATCGATCATATTTTCAAAAGAAAGAGATTAAACAATTATTCAGGACATAAGCCTTGGCCTATAATCTTAAAAGGAAGTTCTGAAGCTCATCAGTGGTATCGTCTGTAGGGATTGATCGCAAGGCCATCATTTGTTTTTTCAAGATTCGGGTTATTGAAACCTCTAATCAACATCAAAGGTATATTATAAAAGCACTATTGGAACGAGATGTGTCTTGACTTTTCTTATGGTTATTGGCATATTTGCTTCATTGGTGTATCGACAATTCTTCATTACATAGGAAAGTCTATGCAATAATTTTATCACTCTAAGTCAGAGTAGGATTTTCTTCTACTTGCCAATGGGCTTAGTAAGGTGAGAAAATTCAGGTTATACGTATGTCAACTCTATAAACGGATTTGGAGCCTTGAGATTTTGAAAAGCCTTCAATAAGTACTAGTGGAGTGTTGGTTCAAACCATATAATTCAAAAAGTCTATTTGGTGACTACCTAAAAGACATCTACTGGAAAAACTCTATCCTCTCATGATACGATCCTGACAATAAAAAATCAATCAGATTCGGATTCTAACGTAAAATGCACAATTATCTAGTTTAACAGTAACAGTCATAATTCTCAATTTGACCATTGGATCGAGCTGACATTTTATGTAGAGTCTCCTGACATGTTGTCCTACCTTGGGTTAAATTCCAGGCCAATCAAAGTTCGTTAAGGTATCGTAATATTGGTCAACAAAGGTTATACGAATTTTGTTATTTACTTCCTTTTGATTTGTGGACTTTCTATTTAGTTAGGATTTTTTTTCTACAAGGATGTGACAGCTGATTTTAGAAATTTCCTAGTTTTGCAAGGATATTTAATGGGCAACAACATAGTTTCCACACGTGATATAGACTCCATATTAATATGGAATCTTTATGGTGTATGAAAACAATTATTCTATCCTTATTATAGTAGGAATCTATCATTAAATAAGTTTCCAAGTCAGCCAAGAATACTTTGCAAATAAGAAAACTAAAAAGGAGGCAACTTCATATTTGATTCTCCTAGATTATATGGGTCTTCTAAAATGTAGGAAATTTGATCCTATCATATTTAGGATATTAAATTTGGATTTATTATTGTTATTATTATTTTCTTCTTGGTTTAGGGTTTATTTATATTTTTTGGGTTTAATTGTAAGTGGATATAATATAAGTCCATATAAGAGGTCCATTAGGGTTTGTTTCAATCTAGAGTCGGTATAAATAAAGCATAACCAGATATAAGTTAAACAATTCAGATTAATAAAACTTCTTGTTTGTCACACGTGTTGTGTATTGATGAGATAATCTCCCTTCCTTGGTTCTCTAAAGAACTGAAAAATAACTTATCGAAGAACAACTGGCTTCGTGGTGTCATCCTTATACTTCTTGTTCACGAATCAATATTCGTTGGGTAAGGGTTTTCATTTCCAATAGTGCTGGTGCGTAAGTATAAGTTATCTTTGTGTCACACTCCTATCAAACCTAATTACTTAGCTTCCCAAGAATTGGTGTCTTTGTGTGTAGATTGCTTGATCGCATGTTTAAGAGGTTTGCATCATTTGGCATCAAAGCTTGGCTCTATTAATCAGGTTATATCCTTTTATTTCTTATTTTTTTGTTTATACCTTCCGCATCAATTTTTCTTTGCGTTGTCTTTGTTTCGGGTTTGATCTTGTTTCAAATCAATTTCGGTCATATTGTCTTCTTTCTATGTTATTCTTCATTAGTTGTGTTGAATTGAGTATTTTGGGATTAAAAAAAAGGGTGTCATATTATTCTTTCTTTCCATAATTTCTTTTAGAGTAAATAAAAATCAGAAAAAGTTATGTAGGACAAAGGGGTTTGTTTCGCTTCTGTTTTGTGTCCACTTAACAAACCATATTGTAATTGTGTCAAAATTGATATTCTAGTTATTTAGGGTGAAATCGCATAATGTTTCAATTTTCAACTAATTTGGACATCATTTGGTTTAGTAACTAATTCAGGTTTTAAAGGAATTGATTCGTGTTAATTTCGCATCTATATATCAAATCAATTCAGAATTAAATCAAACTTGATATTTTAGTTTTTTTGGCATGAATTTGCTCTAAATATCAAATTTCAAACCATTTGAAAGTTGTTTGGTTTAGGGTCCTTTTTTGGGTCTAAAGGGGTTTATTGCATTTGTCAATTGAAAATCCATGTAATTTTGGGTCAGTTTTCAATCTCAGTGTCTTCTTACTTTCTTTACTGTTATTAGCTTTTGTTTTAGGTTCTAATATCAAAAACATAAATACAAAGGGAGTATTACAATCAGGATTTCATGTATTCTGATTAGGTATTACAGTGAAAGAAGAAGAGGATTCAAAAGGAGAGGTGGTATCAAAAGGGGAGAAATAAAGAGATTAATGTTCTCAAAAAAGAAGCCAAGAGTCTATCTCGTATTCTAGGAGAGATGCAACAAGAACTTGATGTGTTAACGACATTAGTCGATGTCAGCAAGCTTCAGAAAGAGAGGAGAAAAAATGCCACAATGATGATAGATGAAAGAGAAGGGCTGTTACCTTCATCCAAAGTTGTTGGCGATGATTATTGCTAAGAAAAAAAACTCTAAGGCTTCAAAAAGAGGCTAAAACTTTGCCCCTTATCCTTGTTAATGATTTGACAATGATTCATCTTAAAAAGAGATGGAATGATACGATCCGTGCAATGAAAAAAACAATCAGATTTGGATTCTGACAGAAAATGCGAAAGTGTCTAGTTTCATATAAACCATCATAATTCTCCATTCAACTGTTGGATTGGGTTGACATTTTATGTGGAGTCGCCTGACATGTTGTCCTACCCTGGGTTAAAATTTCAGGTCAATCTAAGTTCAGAAAGACATTACAATACTGGTCAACAAATATTGTGTGAATTTTGTTATTTACTTCCTTTTAACTTGTAGACTTTATATTTGGCTAGGATTTGTTTTCTACAAGGATGTGGCAGCTAGTTTTGGGAATTTCCTAGTCTTGCAAGGATATTTAATGGATAACAACATAGTTTTCGTGTGTGATATAGACTCCATATTAATGTGGAATCTTTATGGTGTATGGAAACAATTATTCTATCCATAGTATAATAGGAATCTATCATTAAATAAGTTTCCAAGTCAGTTAAGAATACTTTACAAACAAGGAAACTAAAGATGAGGCAATTTCAAATTTAATTCCCCTAGCTTATATAGGACTTCTAAAAGGCAACAAATCTGATCTTATCATATTTAGGATATTAAATTTGGATTTATTATTGTTATTATTATTTTTTCTTAGTTTAGGGTTTATTTATATTATTTGGGTTTAATTATAAATAGGCATAATATAGGTCCACATAAAGGGTCCATTGGGGTTTGTTTCAGTCTAGAGTCAATATAAATTAAGCATAACCAGACATATAAGTTAGACAATTCAGATTAATAAAACTTATTGTTTGTCGCACGTGTTGTGTGTTGATAGGATAATCTCTCTTTAATGGTTCTCTAAAGAACTGAAAAATGACTTATCAAAGAACAACTGACTTCGTGGCATCATCCTTATACTTCCTGTTCTTGAATCAATATTCATTGGGTGGGAGTTTTCGTTTCCAATAGTGCTGGTGCCTAGGTACAAGTTATCTTTGTGTCACACTCCTATCAAACCTGATTTGCTTGGCTTTTCGGGAATTGATGTCTTTACGTCTGGGTTGATTGATTGCGTATTCAAAAGGTTCTCATCATCCTCTTAGAATTAAGACTATGATCTTAGCAAAAATATCATTAAAATTGATTATACCTCAAGGGTAAATATAAATGTATTATGGTCTATGACTAAAAATGTAAGTTTCTTATATATAAATTAAATTGTTCAAAGTAACGATGTTTTCTATTCTCTAGGTTCTTCCTAGATAGATAGCCCATCGACCTTCAAAGGATGGGATGGATTCTCTCCCCCAAATGTGATTGCACATTTACTTTGGAAGGAATCAAATGTCTTCCTAGTGCTACAACATAATTTACCTTGGAATGAATTGATATAATTTCATTTGTGCAATCGCAGATCTCTCTAAGGATAGGATAAACATTGCCTCATAAATATTGATGGATATAGTCTCCCTAAGGCGATAGCCTTCAACCTTCCATAAATGGATGGATTCACTTCCCCTAATGTGATTGCACATTTACTTTGGAAAGAATCAAACATATCACTAGTGTTATGACACAATTTATCTTAGAAGGGATTAACGTGGTTTCCCTAGTGCAATCGCATATCTCTTAAAGGTTGGGATAAACATTGCCTCAACAATGGGGATAGATACAGTCTTTCTAGGGTGATAGCCCCTCAACCTTCTAAGGATGGGATGAATTCACTCGCCCTAGTGTGATTACACATTTACTTTGAAAGGAATCAAATGTCTCTCTAGGGCTATGACACAATTTACCATGAAAAGGAATGACATGGTCTCCTTGGTGTAATCACACATCTCTCCAAGGATGTGATAAACACTACTTTAGCAACCAGGATGGATACGGTCTCCTCAGGGTGATAGTCCTTCAACCTTTCAAGGATGGGATGGATTCACTCCTTTTAGTGCTATTGCACATTTACTTTGGAAGGAATCAAACATCTCTCTAGTGCTACGACATAATTTACCTTGAAAAGGATTAGCATGGTTTTCGTAATGTACTCATAAATCTCTTAAATGATAGGACAAACACCACTACAATAGTAGGAATAGGTTCCATTCACCCGATACACTTGCTCTTCCTCCAAAGATAGGACAAACAAGGCTTTAGCAAATATGTTGTGTTCTTCTAAGAAAGATAACCATAAGCTCCTCCACGGATTAAATTTGAAGTTTCTCAATGCAACTTACTACCTAGAGGCTTCTTAACAACCTATTATAGATACATCTAAACTAAAAGGTGGAAGCCTACAAGATCTTTTCTCAATTCCAAGGAGGAGGTAGAACCCTTCTAAATATTGTTAAGGTTAGATGATTTGAAACTTAAAAACCAGAAATGTTTAACTAATTACAAGCGTCGGACCTAAAAACATTTAATTAATTACGAGCTTTAGACCTATAAATGCTTAAATAAGTATGAGCATTGGACTAAGATAAAATCTCTATAAGAACTTTAGACCCTTGTAACTCAAAATTGATAGTGAGATAAGTCAATTCTATAAAAGAGAAATGATGTACATGTTACATGAATAAATCCCACAAGATTGGGGCTAGTGTGTGTGTGTGTGAATAGAGGTTTAATAATCTCGCTCAAGTTCCTTGGCTAGATATTCCCCATACTAGACAGTAGCGGCCCTGACTAGGAACACGTCTGCAAAATCCAGAGCCAAGACTAGATAAAAGGCTACACTGAAAGCCACTTGCATTCCCCCATGACAGGTTGAAGAAATACATGTTGAACATGACAAGAAATATCATATCTCCCATCGTCTCATTCAAAGCCACTGACCCTCTAAAAAATTCCTAGAACTCTTGAAAAGAGTCCCTTAAAGCTTCTAGTTTAGCCTGGGAATGCTGGGTTTCTTCCATTGCAGCAGTAAGCTTAGCCCACAGACTAGTTTGAGTGGTCCTCTCTTCAAGGATCTCCTATCTTAGAAGATCCACTTGGTTATAGAAAGCCTGAAGAAAATTTTCACTAGAGCTCAGCTAAAGGGAAATGCCCTATACCTGGTCCTTTAACATAGAATAGGCCACCTCAAGGTTCTGCAGTTCGGCCTTTATAATAGCTTTTTCCCTTTTAAGTTGTTCGATGGTAGTTTGTTTGCCATTTTCGCAACCACGACCTCTTTCACATGACTTTTTGCAGCCACCCAGCACCTCCTAGAATGGAAGAACATCATGAAACCTAAAAAAAAAGATCCATTAAGTTAAATGTCATTTGGCCAGTTAAATCCAAGTGGCGATGAAAGCTTTCATCAGACATCGTAGAGATGTCCGACGCGATGGTGAGGATTCTTTTCAGCACTTTCACCACCTCGAGATCAGTCTCTCTACGACGAAACTTTCAACCAACATCAACCTCCATGACCCGCCTTTCTTCATCCTCCAAGGAGGGAAAATTGAAGGCAACATGACTAAAAGCCAAATAGGAAAAAAATCCTTAAACTCCTCAAGGCTAGCCCTAATGGAAGACCCAATTACTTCTTCCTCTACCGGTAGAACAAAAAAATAAGGAAAATAAAATTCCACCAGAGGAGCCTCAATAGATGAGACCGGAACACAGGATTCCATCAGGGAATAAACCCTCCTCTTTTTAAAGCAGGCGATAGCACCCGTAATCATTATAAGAGGAGTCAAATTTGCTTCTTTCCTAGCTAGGGGGAAATCACTACCCTAACATTTATGGGGGTTATAACTCCCACCGTTGTCTCCTCAAAGATAAAACCCTCAGCAGGAGGGAGTTCACCAAATATGGTGGGGTAGTCCTTCATCACTTTTTCATCACTGCCTCCATCAGCGATAAGACACAAAGACCTTCTGAGTGAACTCTTTTCCACAAACTTTCTTGAACTTTCTCCTTCTCATTTAGCTATTAGTCCTGCTAAGAAACAAAAACACAACAAAGATAGGAATAAATGAACTTAGCTGCAAAGAAACAAAAATATAGGAAAAGCAACATACTATGCAAGGTAGCCTGGTAGTATCCTATGGCCATCTTATTAACTTCATATTTAGTTGAAGTCGAGGCAAATACAACACAGGTTTTCTCCTCATTCGAGCTCAAACAAAGCTTGTCATTTACTTCATAGGAGGGACCTTCTAGTAACGGGAACATCCCTAGACTTCTTGCAGCCTCTCTCTAGGATTAACTATCTTATTGTATCATACTACCAACCATCTCCTCCTCCATTTCTTGACGTGTTTTGGCTTTCCAGACAACATCCCCTTCATAGTGCTAGTGGGTCTATTGGCGAAGGTAAAAAATCAATGCGTGTCATTGCCATCATCAGTGCCAACAACCAATTGGTAGTAGTTTTTTAAAATATTAACCGTAGGTTTGAGCCTAAAGAACCTATAAAACTTTTCAAATAAGGACAAAATTGTTCACCCATTAGGATGCAACTGACCTAGACCCAGCTTATAGTAACTAAACACCTCCTTTGCGAACCCTTAAAGAGGGAAAGAATACCCCATTGCATACATACAGATAAGGTAGTGATTTCAAAGTAACCTTGGGTGGAACCTAGGGTCTATTAGCTAATACGCTTAGTAGAGACGGGTATTTGAGCCACATACTCTCTCTATTGGTTGTGAGGTATATATTTTATATCCTCGGCATATATGTTATTGAGAATATCATCCTTAGGAGTCTAAATCAACCACCCTCTGTCTTGAGCATCTCTAACAGTGGCAGGAGAATAACTCTTAGAAGAGAGGTTGCTCGCCTCCCTACCAGAGAAGGACGCCGATGTACCACCCTTTTTGTTCTAGGACCCGGTCTAATAGGTCCTTATCCCCTACCGTTTCTTTTAGGCTCTAGTTGAAACTTGAACTCCTCTTCTGAGGTAGGAGCACTTCTCTTTTTGGAGGCAGATCGAACATTTCTAGGGTCCATTTATTCTATTTAAAAGAAAGAAAATGAAAATGGTTTTGGTAAAGGTAATGTCTAAAGTGGGTTTTTTCTCCTCTCAAGTTAAAGTATAGATAATTTGAGGTCTCTGGAGCAGTTTTTCAGAAATCACAAAAAATAAAAGAAAAGAAAAGTCAAGAAGCATGAACAATTAGGGTTATAAAGAAAAAAATTTTTCATTCCCACCGTCAGATGCGAAAGCTTTCATGTCATCACAGATCTCAAGAAGTTTACTCAATTACTACGTTGAAAGCTAGTCACCATTTTATTTCTCAAGGAACATCTCCTCCCTGTAAAGATGAGCAACCTAGATTGAGGATCCCAAATGACACACAAGGTCTTATGGAGATGGTAAAAAGACTCTCATCTACTACTGATAGAGACTCCCAAAATCTTTATGTATAATGCATAAAAATATTGAGGGGCTAGTGATATATTGGGAGGCCACTAATAGATCAATGTTTTTATTTTATTTTTATATGGATCTTTTTTTCTAAAGAAACTAAAGATGGGGTGATAACCCCACTTTTTTAGGCTTAGCCAAGTGTTAAGCGTAAGCATATGTGGGTCTAACGAGCTGTCAGATCCACCATCCTTAAGCTTACCCAAGCGCTGAGCCCATAGTTTTTTTGACTCCATGAATTCTTAGGCTCCATGATTGGACTATTAGTTAGAGATATTTTACTCCTTGATAAGTTAAAAGATATTTTACTCCTTAACAAGTCAAAAGATATTTTACTTATATATTTGCCCCTTCCCATTATAAAAAAAAAAAGAAGAAGAAGAAGAAGACAAGTCATATAGGCCATAAAAGGGGCCATGAAAATCCTTTAAAAAGGTTTGATTTTTTCTTGAACTCCTTATGGCATATCTATTCTTAGAATTCTTCTCTAAAATATGATTGCATTTTCTCTCAAACGATATTTACTTAAATATATGAGATTTCAAATTTATCAAATATAAGCTTTTACAGGGATCAAACACTAGCCACCAGCCGCTTTGGTAAATTAAATTGTCAGAACTAAGAGATTAACCAATTATCCAAGATATAAGTCTTGGCCCACAATCTCAAGGGGAAGTTTTGAACCTCATCAAAAGTGTCAATGAATATTTTGATGATGAATTAAAGATCAATTTTATAAAAAATAAAAATTTATTTGTAGTTAGAAAATAAATTAAAAGGGAAGGAAGGACTAGATTTAACAAAAAAAAAATTGACCCCATTTGAATATTGGTATAGAAAACTTCAATTTACTCTCTAAAGTTGTACTTTATCTATTATTTGATCAAGAATGAAAGATATGTCATTTGCCATAAATTTCAATGTTTCATCTGTTTAGACAAAGAATATTGGAGCAACTCCTTTTAAAAACAGCCATATGCTCCTAGGCTTTCT
>Ga0325403_1001000_pt1 | contig 22560 bp, 9 predicted proteins | sample PopdelMetagenome_19_FD_205665 | JGI IMG/M metagenome (GOLD analysis project Ga0325403, IMG submission 205665) | Populus deltoides microbial communities from Bellville, Georgia, United States - Xylem-PdKOR-R4 | ecosystem: Host-associated > Plants > Phyllosphere > Stem > Wood/Secondary xylem... | reverse complement strand
AACTCAAACGAATAAAACATTGAATTGAATCGTACTAGTCTCTAATAGGGGTTATTACTCATTTTTGTACTAATTGTTTTATCTTCTAATTATCTATTTAATTAATATATAATTAAAAAAATTAAAAAAAAAGAGTATTAAAATAGTAAATAAGAGCATAAATTCACTTATCTCATTGGAAGGATATCATCACATAATTATCTATGATTGTTCACAACTTGATTAAATATTGAGGAAAGTGAGATAAATAACCACTACTAATGGAAGGATTTCTCTTTGGAAAGATTTCTCTTCGGATAATAGATATTGTTACTAGTATTCTTGTGATCGGTTTAATAAGTATTTTCTTTTACAACTCCTATTTCGACTTGGGTTCATACTTGTAGTGATAGAATGAACTAAATTGTAAACATGAAAGCGTAAGAACTCAACAGCATCACCATTGAATCAAACAGAAAAAAGGAGCTTAATAATCATAATTTTTATGGATTATATTCTTATGATATTTTAACTATTTCAAAAAATTACATAACACTTTTTTCTTGGGTGGTGTTTGTAAAAAGTAAATTAATTGATTCATAATATTTTTTTCCTTTTTTTTTTCTTGATAGTATCTTATATATCAATATTGTTAGAAGAAAATAGAAATTGCTCAATTTTCTTCTCCTGGATCTAACACACACACACACACAAATACCTTTGTTTTTTGTTGATAGAGATCATGTCAATTTTTCCATACTAATCGAACCTTACTCTCTTTATTATTTTATTTATTTTCAAACAATTTAGCGTTTAGTAAATTCATAGTGACATGAACAATAATAAATTTTCCAAGACAGGCAACATAGCAACGGCTAGGAAGAGAACTCAAATTATTAACGGGACCGACGCCTAAACCGTAAATAATTTTAGTAATTCATTGGGTCAAAATCAAAACACGACATGAGCATTACTGGACAAGAACCATTAGTAATTCATTGAGTCAAAACCAAAACACGAGTATTACTGGACAGGGACCAAACTATGATTCTAATGGACAGCTCAACAATTTTATAGGTTTTCAAAGTTCAATTTCTCATCTCACCATCAGTTCAACATCCAAAAGAAGGGAAAATATAAGGTGAAGGTTGAAGAAGCCTACTCGGAAATTACAAGTTTGGGAAACAAAATTTTATGCACCAGCTCCCTTGCCCTTCTTCCTCTGTATCTTCTTCAAGTAGAACTCCAACTCTTTGCCCTCCAAGATATACCTGCCACCAAAAAAAAAAAAATTCATGTAAGAGATTTTTAGAGGAAAAGAACACTTCCAAGGAACTGAAAACGTCAACTTCTATTATCTTCCTCTAGCCGTATTTAACAACTACAAGAAATAGATGCAGGAGACGGGTTACATACCCATCAGCACGGCCACACTGACCAGGACGTGATGAAATACTAGCTAATAAACGGCCACTGCCAAATTGCTCTTCAATATGTGGGTCAAGCTTGCGAATCTGTTGTCTCTTTTCCAACTTTCTCAGTACATGGTTGCTCTTCTTGACCTCCTCAGTAACAGCTTCACCTTCCTATAAACAAAGAAAGAATTTATGGTTCATTTACAAGCCATTACCAAAGCATAATACCACTAAGATGAATGGCACTTGTACAGTCAGAACTCAAAAGGCATATATATCGCATATAATTTTTCAGAGGTGTTCATTTTTTCCTCAGTCATCCAAATCTCCAAAAAAGGCTGACCATTAAGACTCAAGTCTAAAAATGAACATTTTTTTATATATTTGTCTATGAAAATGACAAGTGCTCACAATTCCTTCTATAGTGCTTCAGAATTGACAAAATAAGTAAAAACCCATCAAGTTTACTGATGCTACACAATGAGACAAGTATTCCACAAGCATCAACAACCAATAACAACAATGAATTAAATTGGCATTTTCTGGCTGAAAGAAGATTGAGGAACATAAAATCTACTAGTATCACAAGGCATTGGCAACACTATGGAAAATATATAAATCTTTATATACCCATATAAAATCGAGATTCAAAAGCAGCCTAAAAAAAGGAAATGATGTGCCTGGAAGGAAAAACTATTTCAAGTTCATACCTCTCCTTCCTTCTTTACAGCTGTGGTTTTCTTCTTCCGGCCAATGTCAATACCATAGTGCTGGAGATACCACTGCTTGAAAGGCGCAGCATCAACCTGAACAATGGCACTCTTCACTAAAGTCTGAGTACGAACCAGTTCATTGTTAGATGCATTGTACACCACATCAAGAATTCTGGTCTTTCGGGTCACAGCCTCACTGCCCCATGAGTAGTTTCCAGTATCAAGCCTCAGAGCACGCCACTTTACATTTCCTCCTCGAACCCTAATCCTCCTGACTGTCTTGTTGCTTGACAATTTAGTGCTTGCAGGTTGCCTTCCGAGCTCATACCTTCAAACAGAAGAAGACATGAATCAAGATCTCTAGTTAAGTACACGTGATAAAATATAAAAAGGTAAACATTGTTGGCTTCTTGCCCCTGCAGATTCATTAATGTTTCACTTCTACTCATACTTTAAAATTTCCGAATGTTCCCCTTCTAGTTTTGGAAAGTTCCAATGTTGCCCTTAACCATTAAATATCTTACCTTTTGAATTTGGTTTGAGAATTTTTTGTTTTTTGTGTTTTTGTGAGATATTATAACATATCGGGGATTTGAGAGGGAAATTGAGTGCGAAAAAAGAAAAAAATGAAAAAAAGTTTCTTTGTTAGTTATTTAGCATTAAAGGGGAAAATTAGAACTTTCTTCAGACTATAGGTGTAGCATTCAGAAATTTTAAACTATGAGCGTAGAGGTGAAACATTGACAAATCTATAAGGGAAAAGCATAGTTTGCCCAGTATAGAACGACCAACATATATATGATGCTATTTGTACTTTTTACAGATACAATCCTTCCACAATTTGAATTAAAAGACCGATTGCATGCCAGTATGACCGCTTTCACACATGTAGGGAAACAGCCATTGGCAAACTAGAAGGGTACATAAACCGTGGACACAAGAATTGTAAAGGAACCCATCAAGAAGAGCACCATATAAAATCTAAACTAATTGATCTCAAAGGAAATTATTAATTATTAAACAATTTGAGGCCCTCTAACTGAAATAGCCTCCCAAGCATCTGTACTTTTTACAGATACAATCCTTCCACGTTTAGAAATAAGAGACTAATCTTCACAGATACAGTCCTTCCACATTTAGAAATAAGAGACTAATCGCATGACCGCTTTCAAACATGGTGTAGGCAAAAGGCCATTGACACACTAGTATGGTACACAAACCATGGACACAAGAATTGTACTATAAACATATTGTAACTTATCCAGCTTAAAGCTCAATTTTTTAAAGGAACCTATCAAGAGAAGTACTGTATAAAATCTAAATTAATTGATCTCAAAGGAAATTATTAATTATTAAACAAATTGAGGCCCTCTAACTGACCTAGCCTCCCAATTCACTCGGAATTTCTCCCTCAAGTTGATTTGTCTATAAATCTAAGGTTGTCAAGTCAAGGGGGTTCAAGAGGAACCCTCCTAGACAACTTATTCTCAAGAGATCCAGGTAAGAAGAAATTTTATTTGGGCAAAGGATGATGGTATGGTACTAAGTTAACAAGGATAATGGCCAAGGTTCTGAAGCTACCACAATGTCTAAGAGCCTCTTTGGCCCCTACTATGGTTGTTGTGATGTGCTGTGAGTGCTTTGTTATGTTGTGTTGTGAGATTAAACTATTTGGTAATGAACTGCTATGTTGTTCTATGAGAAAAATCACTTAGTTGTTTGGTGATCTACTATGTTGCTGTTTGGATTAAAATTACTATCAAGGAAATAATTTAAATTACACATTTTCTTCAAGAAATTAAAATAAAATTGTTTTTGAAATGAATTCTTTCTTTCAACACCACACAAATTTCATAAACATAAGTAAAAAAAAAGGCAAAAAAAAGAAACAAGAATAAAAACATTACATGATTTTTTTTTAAGTAAATAGAGCTACCAAATAATTTAATTTAGAAATCTAGTGTGTTAGGGTAAACTACATTACACGCGCGCGCGCGCGCACATGTTTGTAATTCTAAAATATTTAAGGTTATTTTTGTCTTTTAAATAAAATAAGCATCCTTCCATCTCAAAAAACATCACTTCCCATGCTTGTTGAAGTGAAAGCTAAAATGCATTTAACTTGCTTTTATAAAAATCACCTCAATCTCAAAAGTTATACAACTAATTTTTAAAATCTTTACCAAAGACTTTTTTGGTACTTTTAATTGCTCTGATTTAAATCAAAGCAGTAAAATCTAGAAAAACAAGAGGCCGAACAGGCTCTAAATTTAAAAAAAAAAAAAAAAACTAAAGCTATTGAATGACAAATCTAAAGTTTATAAATTCTTACAATTGTCAAAACCTAAAGGAATGCAACCCCTCAAGACTATCATGATTGGCAAATCAATCAAAAAGGCTTCCAATATAGGTTAGACTCTTAGGCAAAGTAGAAAGAACCCCTCAACATGTAATCGAAAAGAGAATTGCAATTTTTGACAATTTGCAATAAACTCGAGAATCATGTCAAATGATTGATTTCTATATAAAGATAGTTCTAAGAGCTCAGTCAAGTTGCCACCAATCATAGGAATAAAAAATCAAATTTGTTGGTATCCAAATAAGCAGATTGTAACACAAATTTTGAGCAATGATTCAGGCATATCACAAAAAAAAAAAAAAAACCATTGGTGTTCAAATCAATGGTGTTCACTACTTTAACCATCGAATTTATAAGTATTAATCATGTATTTGATCTGCGCTCTTGACCTTTTTTATCACGGCCTCTCTGCCCATTTTTTATTTAGTTGGTCCATCTACTCTAGATTATTTCTTAATATGGTGGAGACATGTGTCTAGCACATGTCAGGCCAAGTGTCGAAAAGTATCTAGAAACTGGATGAAAGGACTATATTAAGAATTTTTCTTAAGTTGAGGTACCAATCTGGGTTTCGCTAGAAATGTTAGAAGAAACACTTGCCTGGCTAGATTTTCAAGAAAACTAAGCATTTTGAAAATTGAGATTGTAGTTAAAGAAATAGAGCTAGAATTTAAAAGTGACAAGATCGTTTGGGGGACAAAAATGCAAGACGATACTATTGTTTAGGGAGAAAAAGGACACAAGATGATACTATTGTTCTCTTTGAGAGGCGTTTATAAAAGGTAGTTGGCATGGTCAGTCTTAAGAGTGGGAAATCTGAACACTAAAACATGGCTTCAAACAGCCACGTTGTTCAGACTTATTGTTAGTGGACCTACTTTAGACCACAAGACCTCCCCAGCTTCACTTTGTCAAGGTCTTTAAATGGTCTTGTTGGGGCTATGCTTTGGCTTGCCTAAGGGGGTCCTTTTCATTCATCAAAACATATAAAAAGACATAACTTTGTGTGAAAAAGCACCAAGATTACCAAATCATTCATTGATTTCTTTATTCTCTAAACATTTGTGAGTTCTTTTTCCAAAATCTCTGATCGAGGAATTTAAGCGCTCATCTCCTACTAAAAACCATATGATAATAACATAAAAGACACTATGTGAACCATGTAACTTCCAACAATGATAATAAAAAGACAGATGGGGACTTACTTCGAACAATGTTGTCAAAAGGCAGTTAGGCGCTCGCTTAAGCGCTACAGGCGAGGCCTTGGGTGATGATATTCAATGAAGCGTTGCCTAGGCAAGCACCAAGCGCCAAGCACCTCAAGCATTTTACAGGCTTGGCGCCTTTTAGCACTTTTCACCTTTGACAACATTGATACTACTTTAAATTGTCTCATTTTGTTTTAGGGATGAAAAATATAACTTTATATGAATCTATTATGGTATTTTATATTTTTTTATTTTCCAATGATCTAATCTTAATTGAGAAGATACATATTTTAGATTGATATATTATAATATAATTATATACATTTTTTTTTTTATAGCATGTTGCCATGGTTCATTTAGGCGAGCGCCTAGTGCCTCGGGCATTTTATAGTCTCGGTGCCTTTTAGCACTTTCCACCTTTGACAACACTGACTTCAAACTTCTTAATTTTTTTTTTTCTCAATACAGTTTGTTTAGGAAGGAGATCAGTTGAGGGGAACTAATAAGTTAATTTATTTGGGTAAACATTTTAATAGGAGGGAAGGAAGTTTTTTCAAACTCCATTCCTTTCCTTTCTATTAAAATGTCTCCTCCAAATTGGGGAATTGGAAGTAATGGAGGGGAAGGAATACTTAAAAGATGTTGGTCTAAATTTATGTTATATCCTTGTTATTTATTTATGAAACTCTATCCAAGGACATAAATATAATCTAATAACAAAACATCTCATTCCCATCCTCTAAGCAAATAAAGAAAAAAATTTAACTTCCATTCACCTAGTTAGAAATCCAAAGAACTAAAGACTATTTTCTTCCCTGCCCCTCTCCTCCCTTAAAAAATCCCCACTGACATTTAATCAATCAAGGTAATAGCAATGACTCTCCTAAACTAAAGTTGATCAAAGTAACTGAAAAGGTCAAAGCATCACGATGTAAGAAATTCGCAAGAGCCCTATACTGCAAACTAGCATCTTTCAGCAATTTGATATCATAAATATCAGTCTTCCAAGAGCAATTTATTCAGTGCCTATCGTATTCATTGCTGGAACTCTATGTGTTTAATAACAAGTGGAAATGCATACATCAAACATGCTGCTGCTCTCAACAAAGAAATTAAAACAGTAACCAGCAAAGCACATTAAAACAGAAAATAAAAAAGTTGCTCACTTTCTCTTTTTCCTCCAAGCTTTCTTTTTGCCTCCAGTAGCACGTCTCTTGTGCATAGAATCACGAGAAATCCCTACGAACCAGTCAATCCATACAAAACTATTTTTAACCAAGTATAAAATTTGAACTGAAGAAAATAAATAAATAAATAAACGCTTACGCACCCATTTTCTATTCCCTCTAGAGCAATCCCAAATCTGCACGCTCACAGCAGCAACGGGCGAAAGAAACTGAAGTAGGGAGATGGGCCTGTTTTGGGCGTGGGCAGCATCAATTAAAACCCTAGCTAGTCAGTGGTTTCGAGCAGTCAAACGACCACGTTTGGTGATCAATCAAATAATTATTTTTTAAGAGTTACTAACAGACTTAACATTTGTTTGTTAAAAAATCAACACGTCGATTATGTTAATTATACCCGATGTCTGTCTACAAAATCCATTATTATATTCTAAATATCCTTAATATTTTTGTAATTGGTCCTTTTTTAATAATAAGGGTATTTTAAATATAAAAGAAGGTTTTTATAATATCTTCAACTTTTAGATAATCAATGATAAATCTTAAAAATCTTTGAAGAGTCCTATGAATCTAATCAAATAATTAAGGATTGTTTAGAGTTTATTTAAAAATTACCTAAAAATTAGATTTTAGTTCTAAGGTTTTATCAACTTCTTCAAGATTAGGTTACTGTAAATCACAAGTCATCCAAATATTTGATCTCTAAAACTAATTCACATGAACTATTAGTGATAAATCTCCTAAAACTCTTTTAGAAGAGAGTGATCGCTATCTTGTTTCTCTGTACCGTATATTCTTTAACATAAATTTTTTTCACACAAATATATGAGGTATAATATTCTATTTATAGGAAAACTGATAACCCTATAAATGGTAAAATATCAATTCACTCTTTAAATAATATTACATATATTATATCATGATAGTTTTAAAAATTTATTCAATCAACTCCCTACTTGATTTTTCTAACTCTAGAATTGTAATACATATATTAATTAATTATAGTACTCAATTTCTAAATTTTTTACAACCAAGACACATTTAATTAATCGTCTAAATTTAATGACAAATGGTTCTTAATATGTGCAACCCATTAGATTCCTAAATGTTAGTCCAAATATAAATCAAAAACTTGATCAAAATCAGATTACATAAATAAAATGAATTAATTTATTATTCATTTAATAATTAATTAATTTATGTTTGAAAATCAAACGCTCTGTCTAGCAAAATGTCATGAGCCCTAAAAAATTATGAAAGTCATATATGATTTAACTTAATTTTTCAGTTACTAGTTTCTCAATATAATTATTGTCATTTCTTCAAGAATGTTATGATGTAGACATTATGGCATGGAGTGTGTTTGCTCTATCAAATCATATTTGTTCTCAACATCATTGTCATTGATTTTTTAAATAAAATTTAATTTTTTTTTCAAATCTCATTCCACCTCGTATAAGGATTTTGCCATCAATACTACTCGAGAATAGTGAAACATTTTTTTTTAATTCACATAGGGTGATGAATTCTCTTTTGATCACTCAGATACTTTTATATAGTTCATATCATACCCAATATTTGCCCGTTTCTTATCCTTGATTAGGACAATATATAGTTAAGATTAAACCATTACATTCTCTATATAAGATAACTGATTGATCTCAAGCCTAAAAATCACTTACACAATTGTCATGTGAGCCTTTTCATAGCGCAAGTGATCTCTCCATATAGAATCTTTATATGGATCGGTTTAATATGGTCATCTAACAAGCACATATATATTAGTTCTAGGTATCAGTTATACTTTAATTTTTTAGAACAGCAACTTTCTTTCATAAAGGAAAAAAATATAATATGTATTAGTTTCAATGACTATAATTAATGTCCAGTCTTAATAGAGCATTGAACACGAACATTTAGGAATAATGTTTTGAAGCAATAGAAATCTCGTAATTATAACAACTTTATAATTTTCTTTGCAAAGTATTTTTTTATCTAAAGACTTTATTTTTACTCTAAACTCATTAATCAAGCATATATTCATTAACAATAAAGAATATCTTTATTAATAATAAATATATTTTGCATGTACAAAGTTAGTGTCATGTGTAACCAACTAATTAGTTATAGGGCATATACACTAATAACCTTCCACTTGCACTAAAATCAATCACTCGTGTATCTAATATCATATCACTCCATATAGTGATCATGCTTTTTTCAAGGTAGTGCCTTAGTCACAGGATCTAGAAGATTCTTTTTAGTGGGTACTCACTTTATCTTTACATCTTTTATTTATACGATTTCTTTAATCAAATGGAATTGTCTAAGTACATGTTTAGATCATCGATGAGACATTGGTTTCTTTGCTTGTGTAATGACTCCATTATTATCACGGTACAAGGATATTGGATCAACAATACAAGGAACCACATGTAGTTCAAATAAACTTTTTTATCCAAACAACATATTTTTGTCGCCTTAAACCCCAAAGATGCATTCAGCTTCAGCTATATAATTTTTCATGATCTCTTATTTGAAACTCTTATAACTTACAACACCCCCATTTAGAATAAAAACATATCATAACTGAGATTTTTTTATCATAAATATCTAATTAAAAATTGGCATCTAAATAACCATAAACTTCTTATTCATCTCCTTCATAAATCATAAAGACATTCTTAGTTTTTCTTAAGTACTTAATAATATTTTTAACTATCTATAGTGAACCCCATCTAGATTATATTGGTAAACACTCATTATACTCAAAGTATAAGATACATCTAGTTTTATACATAACATTGCATATATAGTGGATCCTATAACTACAGCATTATGTATCATTTCCATCCTGTTGGTAAAAAAAAAAAACCCAAATTAAAACACCAAAATCTTAAAATCATAACAGATGGGCTGGCTCTCTTCTTCTTCTTCTTCTTCTTCTTCTTCTTCTGTAAATAAACATCAACATCCCTCTTCTTCTTTCTCTTCTCCCTCTCCTTATCTCCTCAACTCCTTCTTTTCTCTTCTCTTCTCCTCCATGTATAGGTATGTCTTCTCCTCTTTTTTTCCACTAACTTTTCTGTTTTTTTAATTAACATATTGTTTAATTTTTTTTATTTCTCTTCACAGCTTCAATCACAATGAAATCAAGGTAAGATTTTTCTTCTTTTTTTTGTGTTTTTTTGTTTTTGTTCTTAATAATTGTATGGATGTTGTTTTTGATACTTTCTTTTATGTATAAGAACAATTTGTTGAATTTTAGTTAGATGTATTTTTTCAATTTTGTTGTTCAAATTCAATTAAATGTATAGGATTGATTTAATTATTATTAGTTAATAATATTCTATTAAACATTAATAAATTTAAAATATTCCTAGTTAATAATAATTGATTATCATATATTCATAATTATAAGCTGATTTCAATAACAAGTCAAAGTTATAAATTTAGATTGATTTTTATATGATATACAATATAATATGATTGTGATAATAATTGTATATATAACCTAATTATAGAAAAGAAGCTTTTCTATTTTTAAAGTAAATCCTAGTTAAAAAGTAGAGACTCGATAATTAGGTTTGCTCTATAATACATATATGTATCAATAAAAAAAATATATAATCTAAAAATTAGATCGACAAGTTGAGTGAATTGTTCAATCAATGAAAAAGAAACAAATTGAATAAAATCAACTAATTTGTGGCAATCGAATTTAAATTGTTATGTATTGGGTAGTCTCCCATATAAGGGAGGTGCTACCGAATTGTTTTTAAAAAATAGGAATAGTTCATGGTATCTTAATCCTTTAATTTGTATAAATACCTAAGGAAAAGTCAAGTGCATCGTAAAAATAGAATTATTACTAGTTCTTCTAGCAGCGCTTTTGACAACTATAAGTTATTAGGTGTCGACCAATAAAAGATACCTCTGACACTGGCATCAACGCTTGACCCGGGCTCATTAATGATGATGCCGCCACGTTGGGGGGATCCCTTCGTAACGGGTTCCATTCACCTGGAAGTATTAAGCTCAATGGAAGAACGATCTTTCAATGTAAGTTTGTTTTCCCTTCATAACAACATGTTAATAATTTTTGAAAAAAATAATTTAATTAACAAATGCAATTTTAGATTTACAAATATTAAGGTTGTTAAAACCATAAAATTAGCGATGAAATCATCGATAGAAATTTCATTGAGGTGTACACTAAATATTGAGATGTACACTAAAATTACTCCAATTCTTTTTCTCTTTTTCAAATATTTGTTTCTCTTAAACATGATTCTATCTTTATGCTTTGTAAATTTTGCTAAAAAAGTTTTTATTATCAATAATAACTCTTCCACGCTAATTAAAAAAAAACCATTTAGTTATTCCAATGAATCTATAAGCATTTGTAGCTTTAATAATTTGATTTTCATACATACTAGAATAACAGCTGTAAATATAAGCAAGTGAATAATTGATCCAGTAACTTTTTTTTTTCTTTGGAGGAGAGGAAATCTATTTCCATTGATTTAATCTAGAGCTTGAAGAAAGATAAAAGAGTTAATTAACTCCATAACCCTCTGTTTTGGGAAACACTATGCACTATGTTTTCCAACTCTTGCACTTTTACCCTTTATTTTTCTAGGAATTCTGTTTTCCACCTAGTATCAAGGTTAAAATTTGATCACTATGCCCTAAAATAAAATTATCAACAGGAGGATTCTTAGAAGAAAAGGAAGAAAAAACAGAAATGACATAAGTGTGTCAACGGGGAAACTTAAATTGAAAACCCTAAGCAGTAAGCTACCCATAACACATCCAAATGAGCCTTCATTTCAAACCTTTTCCCCGGTTTCTGAAATGGTTTTGAAGGGTCGCTAGGTACACATTAATTCACGCTTGACATCAGTATTTCCATTCACGCATGGAGGCCACTGTTTGCTTGCATGCATTTCAGCTTGGAAACTAGCAAACGGGTAACGCAATCAAGTACAGTCAAAGCTTGATCAATAAAAGCAAATTGACAAAAAAAAGAAAGAAGCACGCCTGTCAGCCAAAAATAAATATGCATTGCCAAACAAGAAATCATTTCATTGTCTAAGCCTGCAGCAAGCTTCAGAATCTAAGACTACAGATTTACATGATACAATGTCACCATACCAGCAATCTAAACATTATGAATTTGCTCCTGGTTTAATCAGGGGGTGGCGGCTGGAAAATTGGCACTCTTGGGTTTCCTTAAGGACTTGGAGAAAAAGGAGAAGGCCCCTTTTAGTTCATCTGGAAGAGGGACTGAAAGAGGGAGTGCTAGGGGACAAGGTTTGCTGTGATAGTCACATTTATTCCTTGAAGAAATAGAGTGAGCCAGTGCTGCTTGCTTCTTGTTCAGCCCTTCGATGATGAATGAGAATGCTCCAAAAGTAAGGCAACTCTGCAGAAGTGCCTGAGGTGCACCTGTAAATCCATAAGAGAAACTTGCAAAACTCAAACCTATTCACATCTGCATGAGGAAAAAAAACAGTACCAGAATCTGGCCATCCATCATGTACGTCATAGCCCTTTTTTTTTGGGTCCAGCTAGGAAGAGCAAATATGCATATGAGAATGCACTCTCCATCATTGAATTGATTTTAGAGTAAGGTTTCTATTCAACTCCTTTTGGTTTAAAATTATACATCAACCAAAAGGCAAGACTAATTTTAACATTCAACCTCTTTTATCATCTTCAGTTTGAGTCAGCATCCACTCTTTGAACCTTTATTGACATGTTTACCTCATCTCTGACAAGTGCCATCTTTTCTTCTAGTTTATTATTTTTATTATCTTTTGTTCTTAAAATTCCTCATAGAAAAACTTAATAGCAAACCAAACAGTCCATAAAAATCAGATTATGACCTCTGTAAGAATAGAAATATCCTTTTTTTTGTTCTTTTCTAGAATAAACGTATCTACTTTGAAGGACTACCTCCCATGCAAGTATGAATTAGAGTTGGAAGAAGAGACCACTAGTGGCATCATGTGTGAATTCATTGCAAACTTACAACAAAAATAGCCTGCTTTATATTGTGAATACATTTTATTATTGAAAGAATTGGATTACAAATTGGAACAGAATAGGATGCAAAGGAAATATAAATTGACAGTAAACAAGAGATACAGCAATAGAAAATTGAATTCAAAAGGTCAAATCAGAAACAGAGTCTTTGCGAAGGAAAAACATTGCCACTTTTACAGGCGATTTGGCAAACAAGAAATGAGCATTGGAAACTGTAGGGGTTGATGGATCCAAATAATACACTGAAGAATTGGGACAAGGAAAGTTGTTTGAAGCTAAAAGCTAACTCAAGCAGTAACCTGGCTGATGATACTTGTTGTAAGCTAGTATTATTTGTATTTGATAGAGGATAAATATGCAATCATGTGATGGTATTTCTCTTTGTTTTACTTTTTCTGTTATGTAGCAAATCCAACACCAAGACTTTTGCTGTTCCATGTAAAAAAACTGACAGTGATTGACAATAAAAAACAAAGAGACTGATGTGAAGGAGTTGATCAACTGAGAAGAATAGAAATAAAAGAGAGAAGTTTAAAGAAACAAGGGAAAAGAAGAGAAAGCTAAAAAGAAATAGGGAAGTGAAAAAAATGTCACTATTAAGAAGCATTAACAATTTATGGTAGCCAACTTTAACTAGTAGTTTATCCCAGATCTCTATTCAGCAGTTTCCATTTTTAAGAATTTGAAAACAACCATAAGTTACATGAAGAACTTGTTCTTTTTGCGGACTGTGTGTTTGTAGTTACAACAGTACTGAATATGGAAATGATAATATCATCTGTCAAATTTTGGAAGTTTGGAAAGTTTCATATATTTGGATTGTTGAAAATATTTCTTGAGGATGAATTTCAATGTAGAAAAACAAAGTTCCTACGAAATGATGGAGGGGGAATACCTTTTTCAAAATAGGTGAGAGCCAAGATGATTTGGAAGTCACCAGAAAAATAAAAGATGTGAAAAATCCAGATTTTGCCATCAATTAGAAAATGAAATATACGCTTAGAAAAGAAAAATCATAGCTGATAAAGATAGTCATCAGCAGAATAAAAAAAGACGTGAAGTCTCCAAATGGCATATGAAATGATATGCTCAGAAACAAAATGATAGCTGAAAAAGATTTAAGAGAAGTGTCAAAACAGTGAATCAAGTTCTGAGGAATGCAATCACTAGCATTGTAGGTAAGATTCATTTGCTATGAAAAGACAACCCACACCCCCTCCCACCCACCCCACACCCCATGGAAAAAATATTTTACCAGCAATTAACAAGTTATTGCTAAAACAATCTAAAGATGACAGTATTTTGCTTGCACAAATGGCAATAATATTGTGTATACAAGGAGATGTTTATGCACATCATGGGAAAATATGATAGAACAGATTGTCATTGATGAATGTGCACAATATCATAAAATTGAAAGCTCAGAGACACTATGAATACAAATAGCTAACATATTTTTTCAGTTGAGACAGAATCCAAGTCTTAGCAAATTAAAAATTTAATGCGTCAAGTAAGAAGCTGAATACCTGGAAAACTCAGAGCAAGACCAGTACAGCATCCAGCTACTCCAGCATTGATGACTGCAAAGAGAGAAGCATGATTAAAATATAAACAAGCAAGAAAAGTGAAAGAACCAGTTCAAATATGGGGCATGTCATACCATCATCCTTCCCTCGCAGCCTCTTCAGAAAGCAGACAACCAAACTGTGTACTCCAGATAGAACTGCAAATGTCTAATACAACAAAACTGATAAGTGGGAAACGAAATAAAAATTAAAAATTTAGCAACTAAAGACGGGAAGAAATACAGCAAAGACCAAAAATTGTAATTGAAACATCGAAGTAGAATAATGAATAGCGCATTGAAGCGCGCAAATAACTTGATAGGAATTAACAAGCATGGCTTTTAACCAGCGCGCGCGCGCGCATGCGCACAAAAGCTGTATGTTGCAAATAAGCAAAAGATAATTATTATGATTATCATTATTCATAAATCACACCTTGGCACAAGATCCTGCTTCCCCAAAGGATCCTTTGAAGCCTTTCTTCTTAATCAATCCCGAACCTGAAATGCATCCATTTAAAAAACAAAACATCACTTCACTTCACTTTAAAATTAAATTAAATCTGAATTATAAATATAGATTCCAACAAAATCGAGAGAGATACAAGCAATGACAAACGGTAAGAGTCTATTATATATACATATATATAAATATATAAAGAAAGAGGACCGTAGCCGAAGATGGAGCCCATAAAGGCGCCTGCAGCGGAGTCACCAGCGAAGCGGATGAGGCAGACGGAAGGGGTACTGGACTCAGCAGAAGGAATAATTGACGCATTGTTATTATTACTTGAAGGATTAGGGTTAGGGTCTTCGACATCGGAATCAGAGTTGTTGCTGGTGTTTGGAGAATTCGCCGTCGCCATTTCTGTTTCACTCTCTCCTTCTCTAATATCTATCCAAAAAAGGCAAAAAAAAAAACAAAAACGAAAACGAAAACAAAAAGTGATAGTACTAGTAAAGATTTTTTTATATCATTTTGTCCGCCCCTCTTTTGTGTTCTTTCCACAAAAACGACATCGTTTCATTGAAGAAATAATAAATACATACCAGTGGTCCGGTATAGTCTATCAGAACTTTAATAGAGAGTCTAAAAAATAAGAAAAAAAGATATTTAGCGGTTAATATCATTCCAAATGTTGAAGTTTTTTTTTTAATTTAATGTTTTTTTAAAAGAAAAATAACATGGTTTAGATGTTTAGAAAAGTATTTCTATGAGTTGTAGATAATTTCTCCACTTGTAAGTTATAATATAATTGGCAATTTTTTTAAATATAAAATCATCTGGCATAATTTAAAATGAAAAAAGAAGAGAGATTAGAGGAAAAAAAAATCTTGAAGGGATATTGAAAAACAATTCTTGATAAGATTTTTTTTATTTAATCTTTTTTATAGAGATTTTTTAAAAAAATATTTTATGTGTATTTAATTTTTTATGAGATTTTCCTGATTATTTTTTTTATAGATAATTTTATTTTTTAAAATAAAAAACATATTTATTTTTAAATAATATTTTTAATTTGTGAAGCCTTACATAGTATATTTTTTTTCTATTTTATTTTATTTTATTGATTTAATATATATATTTATTTTTATTATTATTTGATTAAATAAAAAATATTTTAATAAATAAATTTAGCAAAGATAAGTGAATAAATGTCTCGTCAGATAAAATATATTAATTTATATATATATATATATAAATCTCAATTTTTACTATTTTATTTTTATTAATAACTTTTATTCTTTTATTTTTTTATTAACATATATAATTTTTAATTTATTTAATTCCAGCATCAATTTTTTACTTTAGACTTGGAATTTTTTAATTACAAAAAAAAAAAACACATCGAAAATCCTGCAAGTCAAATATTGTATTTGGTGTATATAAATAAACACCCTAGGTAAACATTAATTTCAACTTATTATGGTATTTGCTTCTCTTGCTTTGATATCCCAAGATTGTCTGCGCGTTTCTTGATTTGATGATCTTCCGCGTCATATTTTTTGACGGAAACACAAATCACTATACAATGTATATATGGGGAAAAAAGACATTCAACTATTCATTATAATTTCGTCATGAAAGCTTTCAATAAGCTTCCACCGGAGATGGGAGATGATAGGATACAACAGGAGGTTCAAGAAGTTGTAAAATGAAGGATGATGATAGCAAACAAACATATGAATAAATCATGCACACAAGTACAGTAGAGAAGTTACTTTGTTTCCTTGAAAGAACAAATTGACTTGGTCACTCCACAAGAATTTTGTATAAAGCTTGGACCCAAGGAGGGTCGTCTTCTGTCTCTATATATCAAGGCCGAAGGTTTAGTAGTGTTCTTGATAGATTGCTCCAAATTCTGCCCTCCATGCCTGGTCATCATCTGGGATCGTGTTGTGTTGTCCTCCGTCAGAATTCTCTCGGTATAGTGGTTGCAATGCAGATTCTGGAAGTCTGCTTTCTGCCATGTACTGCTTCATGGTGATCATCTCCATTTTGTGTTTTCTCTTAAGCTTCTCCGTTTGCTTCTTCAATTTTTCATTTTCTTGCTGAATCACGTTGAAGTTCTCCTGCATATGTGATAGAAATCAATAACATAATAAATCAGATACCCATCAGCACTTGATGTCTTTGTAAGAAATGCCCTCTCACGTTAGTGGAGATAGTGAGTGAAGCATGGTTTCATCAAGCTATACTAATAATATCAAGGGACTGAACGCTATTCCATATTACTGCTAGATGAGTCACATTTCTCATTCAACATTTCTAAGCATACTGCATAATAATATTGGCAAGTAAAGTGTAATCACAGTAATCTACCTCTGCAACTGAGGCAGCTTGCTCAGCTTCTCTCAGCCTAACAAGGAGTTCTCCAGCAGCATGAACAGCTTCTGCAGTGTCTCTAAGCTGGATTTTCAGACTCTTGTTCTCCTTTTTCAGGAACTCCCTTTCCCTTTCCCTTTCCACTCTTAAGGAAGAAAGCTCAGCTTGAAGTGATTTGGCAAAGCGAGTTCCGCCCTTTTTTCCTGCCTTTGCTGCTGCCCTCTTCACCTCTGCTATCCCTTCCATGATTGCACGGTGCTTTCCCTCCAAGTCATTGTACTTCTCTTGTAGATCAGCATAGTGTTCAACCATTCTAGCATGCCCAAGGACAGCCCTATGAAGCGCATCATCTAACTCCTCTGTGCATTTCTTCTCTAATCTCAATTCCATCTCCACCTTCTCTGCATGCTGACGACTGCATTGAAGATCAACTCTAAGGTCATCAGTTAAAGAAATCCAATCACTCTCCATTTCTGTCCATCTCTGTCTCTCTCTCTCATATTCTTCCATGCTATTAGTTTGGGTGTCTGCACTTTTGCATAGTTGAAAGGATTGTATCAACAAAGAGGATCTCAGCTTTTCAGTAGATCTGTTTTTGGATGCATCAGTATACGACTGCAACTTCATCTGTAAGTTTTGAATTTCCTGAAGAAGTGCTTCCTTCTCCTTCAAATCAAAATATGTGTTTTTATCCATCGCATCTTCTACTTCATATTCTTCTTCTCTAATCTCAAGCTGATTATTCTCAACACTTGGAAGCTGCACAAATCAACAAGAACAAATGACACGGAGAAAAATTGAATTAACAAGATTGTCTGCAATTGATGATGAAAACAACTATTAACCTTGTTTCGATCATCCTTTAATGACTGGTACTCTTCATCTGCTGATCCTTCAAAGAGTGTCATTTGATTCTTTGATTTCCTGGGCAGAATCTCATCCCCTTCTTGACCAGTCATGATATAATGTTCTCTTTCCTGTTTGTACTTTTCAACCTGAAAAAATTCAGGTTGTCATTAAAAGTAAATTCAGAAATGTGGAATTGCAGTGGTTAGAGGGGTGATCAAAAGAATTATTACCAACTGATTCAGCTGCTCAATTTTAGTTGCTTGCTCCATACATAAATTTTCAAGGTCCTTCTGCTCTCCGTTGTTGGTTATTGCTAAACCGTTGCGTGAATCCTGCATAGAAAATAAACAAAAAGGATAAATAAAACAAGCAAATATACAACAGAGTTTATAGCACTTCTCATCAATTAAGTACTAATCATACTTTGACCACTTGACTAATCAGTTGGTTAGGCTTCCGAGCTTCTTCCTCTGCCACCACCCATGTCAGGCTATCCTGGACCTCGTTTGAACTATCATTGATTTTCTGTTTACAAGATGCACAAAGTAACGAAGCATATGATCCATGTTCTGCTAACTTCTGAAGAGACACATTCACTTTGTCAACTTCGGAACAAGGTTTTAATGACAAGGGCTCGAAGGAGAATGAAACTGAAGATCTGTTTGATGCAGAGTTCCGCTGATGATAGTCAATAATCTGCAAGCCTCTCTGAAGGCTAGCGGCCAAGGACTCAGTGGGGCCTGGAAACATCTTGCTTGAACACAAAGATGATCTGATGTTTTCACTTTGCTTAAGTGACTGGGGCGGTACATCTGACTGGAAGTTGGAGCTGTCTGACATATTGTTCTGACTTGCTGAAAATAATGATGGAATGACCATGCTTTTCCTGGTATTTCCAATTTTAGGTGACTCAGACAACATTGGCTCATGGAGGACTGCAGACTGACGGCATGGACTAATATTAATGCTGGTTCGAAGCGGAGGATCTGAGGCTTCAGGGGCAGCTGGGAAGTCGTCTTGTGATTCACCTTCCTTTTCTTTCTCATGATTGATTTCTTCACTTTCAAATTCATGTGGGCCATTCACTTCGCTGTCACTCACCAAATCTGTCTCAAAGCTTTCTTCTACAGAAGAAAAGTGGGCAGAGTCTCCATTATCAGATAGATCTCTTGAGTTGTCATCAGGAGAACAATGTAATTTATTGAGTTGCTGGTGTAGTTCCCTCACATCATTCTCATCAATGTTCACCTCATTGTCAGAATCAGTATCTATGCGGGGTAGCATCAAAGAGCGATTAAGACTCACTCTCAAGTGATTCAAGCTTTCTCTTACATTTCTCCCCTTGAAGTATCCGCTTCTACCCTCGAAAGAATTATGTACATCAGATTTCGCTCTTATAAGTTCTTCCTGTAAGATGCACATTTAATAAGGTGATGCCTTGAGATGAAACAGGCAAATAATTACTTCCTTGAAGGAAAAACCTCATACCTTCAACTGACGAATTTGATCACTCAAATCATTAACATCATCCTCTGATATTTCATTTATAACCGGGTCATTTTTTATGAATTTAACTCGCTGGCCAAATCGGAGTGTCCTTAACGTCTCACCATTGTTTCTGCAACCGACAAGCACATTATTATCGTAGAATAGTACAAGAGATCTCGAGCACTTATTTAGATAGAATGAAGAATATGTGTGCTTTATAATACATAACAAGGGACTCAAACTGATGACAATAAACTAATTTGAATATGCATATGGTACATGGGCAATGCTGAAATCAATAGCACCATCTTTTTTCCTGAAATTCATAACAAGGAAAGCGGTTGGTTACCTGTTATTAGGGGAGATGCAGCACATGACTGTGAGTTTTGCATTGCCACCAAGAGATTCTCGCAGCAAGTGTGTTAAACAGGATCCCTGGTACGGAAAACCTGCAAATTTCCCTGGTTGATTTTCCTTTGCTAGAGTATTCACCAATTGCCTGTTTCACATATGAAACAAAAACTGTGATTTACCAAAGTGCTCGAATGAAACAGCTGTTAAGATGCTCTTACATTAAGCATCCAAATGGAATCTAAAAACTCATATTTGAAAATATAAAGGTATTTAACAAAAAAATAATAATAATACATTTCAGCGCAATAAGCATAAATACTGAAAATGAACACGATCATATATAGCTCGCATCTTATTTTGACAATGAATATTTTTTCTTTACTACTTTTACAGTTCGAAAACCTTAAGAAGGAAGTGATTGGCATGGCATCATACCCAAGCTGTGACAGGGACTTCTTTACACTTTTGCCTTCCTGCACAAATTGTCTATCGGCATCAACAAGTTTATTTCTATCCAGTCCAGCAAGATCAAAGAGGCTGATTCTGCTGATTTTTGAACTACTGAAACATTTTGATGAAGTCCCCTGCCACGTGAGAACATGTAAGTGGTAGAACCAATAAAAAGAATAATAACACTACAAGATGATACCAAAATCCAAAAATATATAATTGGCTCAACATTGTATATCATAAATAACTATATGACCAATGCATACATACATGATGTCATTTCACAAAGAATGATATCTATTCTAAGAGAAGTTAACTTTGAGGAAAAATAAGATAAAATATTTTGATCATGATTGCAGCAATTAAGCTGGAGAAGCCGACGATACAGACCTTGCACCATGACTCAATGATCATAGTAAATACAATGTGGGACCGAGAGCTCTTAGAATTTATGCTCGTTGCTCCAACTTTTTTACTTGAGAGCCCCTGCATCATAGAAGTACATATTCACTATTGGAAAATAAGAAGAAACATATATGACAATGAATTAAAGATGCTATCAAAAGCCAACCATGAGTTCCTGAAAAGGTCCAAACCCCAGGGAATAATTAAAAATAGTAACCTCCCTACCTTGATCAATAATTGAGTTACATCCTCATAGCTGCTCACATACTCCTCGGTCAAATTCTCGACGTATAATCCATTTTTCGGATCATCCTTTATCTGGAAAAAAAATTCAAATGAATTGTTATCGTCAAGTATAAACTAATTAAGGTGAGGTGTTTCAAAGAAGGCATTGGCTAGTGAAACAAGAATCCAAGGACAGGAGCCGAAAATCCCACCTCAAGATTTCTTTGACCTGGATCAAGCAAGTCCCCTATTTGCTCGTTGTATATCTGCAATTATCAATCAATCAGTCCTATACAAATTGATATACAGGTCACATTCTATCCATAACTTCTTAAGACTGTTACGCATACCTCAAGAAATGAACATCTGCACTGATAATTGATCTGCTTCATTTGGGAGTCCTCTTGCTGCTATGAAAGACAATCCGAACACGTAGTTACTAACCATTTCCACACAGAAACCAAGGAAAAGGAAACAAAACAAAACATACTCGCTGAATCTCCGAGAATAGCATATGGAAGATGCGAGGAACGATGCCTTGGTTGCTACCCGTTGAATGATCCTCAACCATCGCGCTTGGTGGGCCCCACATGGTGTATGTCTTACCACTCCCAGTCTGGTTAAGTACTCAGAAAATCATTAGTGATCAGTTATAAGAAAACGAAGTGTTAGTTAGCATAACACAGTTATAATACCTCTCCGTACGACAAGATGGACGCATTGTAACCTGCTAATGCACTTTTAACCAAAGGAACACCAACTAACTGGAAGACATCTTCCTGGTACGCGGACACACAATCCAACAGTTTACGAATCAAAATATGTTAACAGCAGAATAAATAAATTATGCTAAGAAAAATCAAGTAGAAGAATATTGTACCTGGTTTGAATTCGAATCAAGAACCGAGTCGAAATTGAATTTCCTATCACCAATTGATACCGAATTCGAAGAAAGCTTCCTCACTACACCATCACCACCCTCTCTTTTAACATCATTTACTGCTCTAATTCTCACCACAACCTTTACATTATGCGATAAATAAATAAATAAATAAGCCAAGAGAGCGAAAAACAAAAAAAAAAACAGTTTAAAACAGACAAAAACCTTCACTGCCGGATCCAAATCCTCCAATGCCCCGTGGGATCCATCGACTTGTCCCAGTAGCGGTGGTGGGTCCCGAGGAGAGAGTGATTGAACATTCTGACCGTCTGATCTGTTGAGAGAAGCAGAAGAGGAGAAAGACTTGGAAGGTGGAAAGAGTTTAGGGATGGAAGGGGAGAGAGGAGGATCGTTGATTTGGATGTTAGGGTGAAGTGGAGGAGGAGTGTTTTCTGAGAATTTTTTGGATTTGCGCTTGGATCTGGGAAGTAAATTTCTTATCGATGAAGATGATAAGGTTCCTAAGAACCGATTATTCTCGCTAGCTTCCCCTTTCATGGTGTACTTTCTCTTGATTTAGAAATCCGGGGGGCGAGAGAGAGAGAGAGA
>Ga0325403_1000998_pt1 | contig 22568 bp, 10 predicted proteins | sample PopdelMetagenome_19_FD_205665 | JGI IMG/M metagenome (GOLD analysis project Ga0325403, IMG submission 205665) | Populus deltoides microbial communities from Bellville, Georgia, United States - Xylem-PdKOR-R4 | ecosystem: Host-associated > Plants > Phyllosphere > Stem > Wood/Secondary xylem... | reverse complement strand
GTTGCAACTAAACCTAAGACTCTTGGGTATAACTTTGCAAAAAAAACCTAATACTTTTAGATCTTAACTTTTTATAAAATGCAAAAAATAATTGACCCGCGGCATCGCGCGGGGCATGTAACTAGTAAATACTAAAAGACATAAAGTGAAGTTCTTAAAATTAATTAACATCCCGTAAAAATATACTTTAATTTAGAAAAGATTTTAAAATGTTATTTTTTTAATTTAATAATAACAAAGTTTTATATTAAATTGGTTAAACTAAGTTAACCTGTTAGATTTCTAATTCATGATGGAAGAAGGTCTTCTGCTGCATGATCACATCACGTGAAAAGCTTGGCATTTAGTGAAGTTTTTCCAATCAAACCCACTTTCTTCAAAGATGGAATTTCTCGGAAAATGGAGTCCAGAGCATAAAAAGGGCCGAGAGAGAAAAGGCTTTTGCGAGTTCTGTATATTTTTCTGTGGTGGTCGCAGCTATTATGGTGCTGACACTGGATAGAGAGACTTCAACCACCGATCAAATTATTTTTATTGACCTTTTGTGCTCTTTGTCACTTTCCTTCGCTCTTTCTCTCTTACACGGTTTTGCTATCAAATTCCAAAAACCTTAGCTATTAGAATATATAGAGTGTTTGTTTTTGTATTTTCAAAGAGTTTTTAAGAAGATCATGCCATAACGGATCTTACGGGATTGATATCTTGCCCGGTGTTGATTTACTACAATGGCTGCACGTGAACCCGTCCACCAGAACAAATCCCAGCAAGTGTCTGTCTATCACACTCAAATTAATTTGATATTGCTGTTCCAGTGCCTCCAGAGAAGAGTATAGCTGTTAATCATCTTTTATTTTTATATTTTAAAAATGTTTTTTTAAAATATTTTTTATTTTTTTATTTTAAATTATTTTTTTATATTTTTAAATATTTTGATATAAAAATACCAAAAATAATTTTTAAAAAATAAAAAAAATATTATTTTACCAAATAAAAATCACTTGAAAAAACAATCACAATCATATTTTTAAACAACTCCTAAATCTTTCCCAATTTTTTTAAGATTATAGTACCGGTGTTATTTTAAGATTTTAAAAAAAAAATTCTGAATTTTTTTAAATTAAATTAAGCTTTTCTTTGAGTTTAAACAGATCAATGAGGAAGGTTGCTTATATGTCACAATTGCATTTCAAATGTTAATTTTGTAAAAACTAAAATAATATATATTTTTTATTTATTTTACACGAAAAATCAGTGATGTAATAATTAACCATATTTTTTTCTTAAACCTATTTTAAATTTTATATGACGAGCTTATAAAATGTTTTCTCCATCTCTTTCTCTAGTCTATTCGCCTTCTCCAAAAATTCACACAGATTGTGTATTCCTTTCTTATAGAGTTAATAAAAGGTCGGGAAGATTTTCCTGCAAACTGTCGTGCGCTTGCTTGTTGCTTAATTTGCTTGTTTGTTCCTCTTTCTTGTAATGTGAGGGAGTGTGAGATAAACTTTGTGGGTGTGATACAGTTAGTTGTAGGAAACACAAGCAAATTTGTGAGGAAAGAATGAATCTAACTGGGGCTGGATTGCCGCACATTGGGTTGAAAATTTGTGTGAAAAATATACCCCGGGACACCTTCCATTGTGGAGACTGTTGTTCAGGACAAATAATTAGTCATTTTCATATAATCCGCCATTTCCGCTCTCTAGTTAACTTGCATACATACAGAGAGATCATTTTGGTAAAATTATTAAGAAGCAAAGCAAATTCTCTCATCAGATATGGGATTTCAAAGGAAAAAAAGGGATTTAAATCTTTACGGACCATTCGTAAACAATTGATCTGAGAGAGGGATATTTGGGTTTCGTGCTTGCTTCATAAATAAATAAATTAAATTAAATTTTCTCATGAGGAGATTTCAGATGTAATAAATTATGTTCGTTTGGATCTACGAAGGAAAGAGGAAGAAGAAGTGGAATGGCTGTTGGCTAAGTTCTTAAATTGGATGACCGGCTTAGCAATTAAAGGGTTACTGGCTACTAAAAAAAATGATATGAATTATTAACAACAAAAAATTAAAAAAAGAAGAAGCTGATAACTGAAAAATCAGCAACGAAAATCCAATGTTCTTTGGATTTACTTGGAATTGCTTCAATTGACATGAGAAACCTACAACCCAAGCCTTCAGAAGCAAGTGAACATAACCATAGTTCATAACAAGGAAGCATCCGCGTTTTGGAATCAAAATTCAGAAGCAAGTGAAAGTGGCCAATGTCACTCAAGAGAGCAGGCACTTAATGATTTTGCCCTGTTTATCTAAAGTTGTGCAAGTTCTCTGCATTGATGATTCCAGTGAATTTGTACAGATCTTGTTTTCTTTCTATTTGTCCTTGAATAAACTTATTGCACTTGTTGAACAATCTTTGTCTCTCTCTCTTAGTTAAATCTTTGTCCTTGAATAAACTTATTGCACTTGTTGAACAATCTTCTTTCTAGACAATCTTTGCACTCATGGATGCTGCACCAGGGTAAAGCAACAAATGCCAACGCTGATGAAGAGTTACAAGAAATTGGTAGAGCAATAGTGAAGATTGTCTGATGTTCATCTATAATAGCAGCAGATAAATAATTGTAGCTGAAGAAAAGAATGGTCTGCGAGAGCAATTTCATAGAAATGAAACTGCTTGTATTGGACGTGAAACTGCTTGCCTACAATATTTGTGTTTTGATCTTCTAGCCTTTGGTGTTCTATGGCTTTGTTGCTGCCTTTTAGTCTTTTGGTGTTCCACGGTGCTGCTGCTTTTTGGCTCTTGATTTAATAGAAATGGTGTCCCCCCATCCCTTGTATCGTTTGGGTTTTGGCATCGTTGGTTCCTGCCGTTGTCTGTTCTCCGGTCATCGAAGCTGACTGCAATCCTTCGACTCTGTTTTCATAGTCAGATGCTTCCTCTGTTTTATCCTTTGGTCATTTTCAAAATCAGATACTCCTGTAAATATTACAAAACAACTGTGACAATGCTTTTACTATATCTTAATAGCTATTTTTTCTTCGGATATTTAATTTAATTTACAACAAATTTTGTTTAATTTACAATAAGTTTATATAGCTTGAAAGTGAAGCTCATCTTCTATTTAGTTTTCTTAAATATACAATTTTAAAATAAATTACTTTTAAAATAATTTTGAGTATATCTTACATGTTTAAACATTAACTTTGTTGGATGGATGCATTTTTTATTGTAAAAAAAAAAACTTGAAAAAAATTCTAACAAAAAAAATGTTTTCTTAGAAAAAATATATGACTAAAAAACGTTTTAAAAACTCATGGACTAAAATGAACATTACTGAAAAGCTATTTTTTTCCAAGTATTACATAGGCAAGTATGTGTATGGGTTTAGGGTGATAGGTATGGTCGAGTAGTAGCAAAATATTTTTTAATGGTAAAATATGAGATAGGCTCATTCACCTTTTTAGTTTTTACCGGCCTCTATTTTTTAATAAATTTTATCCAAATATTTTTTTTTAATGGTTAAAATGGATTATAATATTTGTAATGGATAATGACTGTTAAAAAAATTTAAACTCAAATTATAATTTTGAAAATTTTAATATTTAAAATAAAATAATTCATAAGTGGTGATTAAAGAGGTTACTATCTCGGGTAACATCCAAATTCCATCTATGGAATGATGCAGCCAAAACTTGGCAAATTCTCGTAATCGTTGTTCTCTGAAATCTGTGAAGAAGCTAGCAAGAGCTATGGCCATGAACGGTGTAGGAGTTCTAAATCCTAGCACCCACCCAACATTGTTTTGAAGAAGTATCCTAGCACCCACCCATTACTGAATGTTATGTCAAATAGTGAGTTTTTTCCTAGATTCTTAAACTTTACTCTACATTGATGGAGCTCCGTTGATGTGAGTGCGCTTAAGAAAGTAGTTTTTTTCGCTGGAAGATATTGTTCCGTTGGTTGCTGACACTTTCTTAGGAAGTCAACGAAATGTAGGACTCTAGGGGAATTTATTTTTTTCCAACTATCCTATTTTACACAGTTAGCCCAGATTTCTTTTAATAACTCACATGTAAGTTCCATAATGGTACAATTCATAGGATTGGCTTCACAGGATAGCTCAAACAACTTCCCGAGGAAGAAGAATGGAAGCTGATTTTCTAGCAAGCACATATCGAACACTACGTCAACAAACTTCCATGGACGAAAGAAAATCTGACTTGGATGGTCTAAGGCATAGATAAAAAAAAAAGGATCAAATGGATAAATGGTTAAAAAAGACATGTTCTAATGGGTGGTGTTTTGGGTAGCACTTGTTGAATCAGTCCTATCCTCATTTGAAAAAATTTGCGGAAGCTTTTAGGATTTAACCATGCTCTGATACCATGAAAACATATTAAAAGAATGAAAACCAAAAGAATGAAAGGAATTTATCTCCTAATGTCATTCTTCTGCAGTGTTACAACGATTATATATATATAAGTATATGCATGAGAAGTCGGAGCTACAAGAGATTGAGAATTACAGTCTATTTAGATCAACTCAAACTATCTTCTCAACAAGAATTGTACCCTTATTGAGCTTACCTTTGGTTATTAAAACGAGTATGGCTTGACTGTGTAAAAGAGGACAGTTGGAAAATAATCAATTCTTCTGGAGTCCTACATTTTGTTGACTTCCAAAGAAAGTGTCTGAAGTGAAGTTTTTTAAGCGCCTTCCACAACTAAAAAGAAGCTTTTTTAAGCGCACCCACTGCAACGGAGCTCCATCAATCTGGAGTGAAGTTTAAGCGTCCCGAAAAAAGCTCATCATTAGACATAAGATTCAGTAATGGGATTCTAGAAATTCCACAACTAAAAATATTTGACCAGACAGAAATCTTATTTAGAAATCTCCAGGCTTTTGAGCAATGCCATGGCAGGAATGCGCATACTTTCATAAATGATTATATTTATTTCATTAGCTGCGTCGTGTGTGCTCCTAATGATGTGGAAGTACTTGTTAATAATGGGAATTTGACAAATATGCTAAGCAGTAACCAAGCAGTGTCAGATCTTTTTAAGAGTCCCAGCAAAGAAAATCTTTGCTCTACTAATAATTTATTTTGGGGGTGTCTGCGAAGAACTGAATTTACATTGCAGAAAGCCTTGGCACAAGTGGAAGGCAACCTTGAAGCAGGTTTATTTCAACAATCCATGGACTGGTATCTCTGCTGTTGCTGCTTCTTTAATTTCTCCTTATTCTGACTGTCATACAGACGGTGTGCTCTATCATTCATAAGTGATAAATATTCAATCCCTTTGTATTTTCCTTTCTTTTTACGATTTCAGTGTACTTAAAATCCTAAGCAATGACTGTTCCTTTCATTTCTTGTTTTCCTGATCATATTTCTGAATAAATTAATCTTCCTCCTAAGGCAATATAACTTGTTTTCCTGATCTTATTTCTGAATAACTTAATCTTCATAGGTAATATAACGTGGAAATTTATCCTTTAGAGATATTATTAAATAAGTTTTCAAGAATAATTTTATATTATTTTGAATTCGCAAATGAACAAGTCATCATGGACCTTTTCCAGGAAAATATTTTTATTATTCTATCTATATATCAATATGTTTTATATTCATAATTTGAATTTATAATATTTTTGTATAAGCATGTATATGGTTATATTTAATTAGATAGAAATGTTGTTGCCATCCTTGACAAAAGGCTCGAGCTTCTCATCCTTTTCTTTTTTCTATCTCCTCTCATCCTTTTTTTCTCCTAATAAAATAAAATTATTCTTTGCATTGTGGAAAGAAACAATACTTGTCAAATAAAATTAGGCTTTCAAATGGATGCCTGGGCCTTTTATCATTTAGCAGTCCGATACTTGTCCAAAGGATTTTTAGCTGGGCAAAGATGGTACCAGGTAGCCCACTAACCTGGGAATCACTGTCCATTAATTTCACATATCTTGATCATAATTCTTTCTAAGTATAAAATATCATTTTACATTAAATCAATTATAAAATTAAATATTTTAGGTAGACAAACTCTTAGAGGTTTTTTTTTCTTAATGGTTCAAGATCAAAGCCACAAAACACCGCATGTCAGTGGCGCTAGTTGTAATGATAATATTTTCTTTTATCTTTTAGGAAAACTTTGACAAATCATGTAGTAGACTGCTCCTTTGAATTTCTCCCACCATTAAATTAGGGTTGTCTAACCGTGTAAACAAATTCAAGAAAGATATCTAAAGTAGCTAAATTTCTAGAATATAGTATTACTTGTAAAATATTTAAGAAAAACGTGTTCAAAATCAGCGATAGAATGGTAGTGGCAGGTGAAAGATTTATGACATGAAGATTTGATTTTTATTTTAAAAAATATTGTATAGACCTATTTAAGCTAAAAAAATAATTCATAAATTAAGTTTATAGATTTGTTTGTAAAATATTTTATATCCTATACAATATCTTACATAAAATAAACATCCTTTAATTGAAGATAAATATTACTATTGTAAAAGCGGATCTCATAAAGGTTGAAGATGTTGAAAAATGTCATCAAGGTACGTAGATAACTATAAAACTGAATCCAATTATTCACATTGCTTTAAGAAACTTATTATCTGGTCTGAAATCGACACAGTGGTCAACAGGTGAGGCTTGCTTTGTCTTCAGTTTCGAGTTCGATCCTTTATGTGCATGCTTGTCATTCCCGTGGTGCTTTACCTGTCTACTGGGCTTGCAGGATGTTCAGTAGACCCAGAAAATAGTCGTGGTGTGCACAAACTGGCTCGAATAGCCCAGGTTATAAAAAAAAATATGTGAATCCAATTATTCACATTGCTTTAAGAAACTTTTATAGAGGGAGGTCTCCTTTTTATGAGAAATAATAGAGGTGGTCCCCTTTTATCAGAATTAACCAAGAAATTAATAAAGTAAAACTTTCACAAAACTTTTAAACAAGTTTTGCATTAAAATTGGATCTTTTTGTTTCGTGGCCATCCCATACCACTATACAAATTAATCTGTCTAAAACATTATTATCACGAGACATGAATTAATTATATATTTTGGTGAAGACTCGTGTCATTAAAGTCAGGTAGCATCCCCTCCACGTCAGATGAATATAAATACGACAACAAAAGAGAAGGGACAGCTTGAAAACCTAAGGCTGTTTATACATGGAAATTCTAGTGTGAAATCGATAGAGATAGGACAGATGAATATACGAATCCAATTATTCAATTGTATCACATGCGACCATGCCCCACATGCATGGAAGGATTGATTATGATGAGCTTATTATAGTCTTTAAATATTTTTTTTTGGATTCGAGGAAACCTCATTCCCCCGGAAAACGCACTTTGTGGGCTCAGGTGAGGGAATAAAACCCCAGCTGTCCCAGGCTCTTACAAGAGGTGCACGCCCTGACTCGAACTCGAGAGCTGCTGTGCAGATCTCAAACCCTTTGCCATCACGCTACGCCCCTTGGGGACTTTTTTGGATTCGAGGAAACCTCACCCCCCGGAAAGCGCACTTTGTGGGCCCAGGTGAGGGAGTAAAACTCCGGCTGTCTCAGGCTCTTACAAGAGGTGCACGCCCTGACTCGAACTCGAGACCTACTATGCAGATCTCAAACCCTTTGCCATCACGCTACGTCCCTTGGGGACTTTTAAATATGCTAAAAAGTACTTAATATCGCATTGTTACGTAGGATTCAGCTCATAATGACAACTTTATATTAAGATTAATATTCTATAATAATTATTTATTGATTATTAAGTTAATTATTTTTTTCACTTTTGTCAAACTCGTCAACTCGGTCCGTGTTTACCGAGTTGGTCGAGTTTGCCCATTTTCGAGTTTTCAACCTCATTTTACATGTTTTATACATGTTAGCTCGTACAATAGATCCTGGTTTATTCTATGGTTATTGTAATAGTTTTGATCTTGTGGATTATAATAATAGTGATTGAGTTAGAGAAATGGATGATAAAAAGATTATTACAGGTTTTGTTTTCAGCATAAGAGAAACAATATAAGATAAAATACTGATTAAGGATATTTTTGTTTTTGCAATTCAACTATACTTTTTAATATAATAATTTTTTTAACCTAATTTTTTATTATTATTTTAGTTTCATTTTGTTATTTCTAATAGTTTGTATTTACCAGGTTACTTCTGAATTTATGACTAGAATCATCGATTCTAAAATTTAATGTAAGTTGATTTTTATTATTTATTATTTTTTTAAATTAATTTATTTAAATTTTATCATTTAAATTTTTTTTTCATGATTTCTTTTTAAGAGACTAACCCTTCATCGACAAAGACTAATGTACTCTGAAAAACATAATCCTATTGCATTGACGCTTTAAATTCCAACAATGAGTACCTACACAGCGAAATAAAGAAAAGCAGGAACCCTGCATCTGGGAAATTTTTATTAGGCCTCCAATCTGAGGCTGTAACGAGCTGATGGGTTGATGTGAGCTGGAGACAAGGAAGCGTACTTTCAGAAGACCATGACACAAATCAACGGCTGATATCCAATCACTCAAGGGAAGATGACATGTTGCCATGAGTGGGAGACAGCTAGTCTCCATCTGAATGTTTAAAGATGATTGGGTATCTTAGTAATTGTATAACAATTGATTTTTTTTTTTTTTGATGAAGTTGTCGGTGTGGATGAGAAAATACTGAGTTTACAGCTTACCTCCTATTTTTTTCTGTAAAGTAGTTTTATTTTAGAAAATAAATTTTAGGAAAGTTTTTTTTAATATTTAGTAGTGTAATAGAAAATAAGTTGGAAAATATTTTTTAGTGTTTGGTTATGTCATGAAAAATAACTTATTAATGTTTTATTTTTCTCAAGTTTATTAAAATAATGAGGAACAAATCTTACAAATTAAAAAGTTGAATGAGAATGAAATTGAAAAAAAATATAATTTCATAAATTATCTCAAATAAAATAAATAATAATCAAAATAATAGAGATCAAATCTAAAAAATTAAAAAAAAATGAAAGATGAAGAAATTAAAATAATAATAATTAATATTTCATAAATTATTTCAAATAAAATAAGTAACAATCAAAAGAATGAGGATCAAATTTGATAGATAAAAAATTTCAATAAAAAAATAATAAGGAAAAAGCAAATAGCAATTATAAAAATAAGGACCAAAATTAATATAAAAATTAAATTTTAAGAGATGAAATTAAAAAATAAATATTCAAAACAAATTATATATAGCAATCAAAAGTTTGAGAATCAAATTTGATATAATCAACAAATAATGACATTTCTAATTTTTTCACAACTTTCGGAAAGTGTTTTCCGTCCAAATTTTTCAGGAAAACACTTTCCTGAAAATCAAGCCAAATTTCTCATTGACTGAAAAGTGTTTTCCATTGATCAACTTTTTTAATGGCAAACAAACACAGGAAAATTTGGAAAGTGGTTTCCCGAAAACCACTTTCCGGGAAAACAAACACGGCTAAAAGGGAAAGTACTTTCCTGGAAACCAAACCAAATTTTTCTTTGACCGGAAAGTGTTTTCTGTTGACCAACTTTTCTAATGACAAACAAACAACGAAAAGTTTAAAAAGTGATTTTCCAAAAACTACTTTTCAGGAAACAAATATGGCCTTAGTAAAAACATGTTGATGTTACTTTTTATTAGCTCATGGTTGGCCCGTAAATTGTAATGGGTCCCACAGTCACCTGTTTGTCACTTTCCTTCGCTCTTTCTCTCTTTGCACGGTTTTGCTGTCAAATTGCACCATAAACACGGTTTTGCTGTCAAATTCACATATAACCAAACATCTTGTTTTTGTTATCTGCATTAAAAAAGCAAAAACTGCTAAAAAACAAACACATTTGATCGATGAACATGTTTTCAAGTTGTTTTCTTAACTATTTTTTAATTAAAAAAACATTAATCGATGAATAATTATATTTATAAAGAAGTTTTGGAATAAAATGATCCATCTACATGAAAAACAAGGTCATTTTTACAGGTGGAAGATAAAACCAATAAGACCTAATCCTATTGAACTGCATCTTGTTATTCAAAGCAAACAATCAGTATCTTTAATACTGATTAAGTATATTTTTATTTTCGCAATTCAACTGTAATTTCTAATATAATGATTTTTTTTATTATTATAACTTGCTCCACAATTAATCTTTTAGAGTTAAACAAATACTACGCAACATTCTAGAATGTGTAATGAAGTTTTTATAATATTCATAGCAATTGTCATCAGCTAATTTATAATTTATTTATCTACTTTATCAATTAATGAAAAGTGATAAAAGAATTCTAAATTTTACGGGTTAATCTGATTTGACAGGTTATAGTTAATTTATATTTTTTTATTAATTTTTTCTTTTTAATTTTATCTTTTAATATTATAACTATAACTAAAATATATCAACCTTTCACTGGGGATTGCACTGTGCAAACCCATAGTGAAAGACAGATACCTTTTAGTTGTAGGTTTTTTTTATTGCCTTTTCTTTGTTTTTTTTCTTTTTCATTAATTTTTTTGTTTAATTTAATTTGTTATTATTAAATTTTCTTCTATTAAGTTATCACGCTCTTATGACACGGATATCAAGTTTGACGGATCAACCTGGTTTAGCAGGGTAACCCAGCTGATTCAGAATTTTTTTTTTCTTAATTAGTTTTTTTCTTCTAGTGTTATCTTTTAATATCGATTTGATTGAGAATTAAACTTCATGATTTGTTTTATTTACTTTTCATTAGATTATTGTAATCTCATGAGAAGATTTTATTATACCCCTCATCGCAAAGCACTATTCATTGGAATAGTGCTTTGATTTTTTTTCCTTTTCAATTAATTTTTTTTATTTAATTTTATTTTTTAGTATTGATTTTTTTTCTATTTAGTTATCACACTTTCATGACACGATCTTGCAGCCAGACTCACATTCAAGACTCTTGGTTCTGGTGTTGCAGCCAAACACAAGGCTCTTGAACCTGACGTTATAGCCAGATCCACTTAAACTTGGGTAATGCAAGTTTAATATTATTATTTGTATTAAAGACTCACATTCAAGACTCTTGGTTCTGGTGTTGCAGCCAGACTCACATTCAAGACTCTTGGTTCTGGTGTTGCAGCCAAACATAAGGCTCTTGAACCTGACATTATAGCCAGATCCACTTAAACTTGGGTAATGCAAGTTTAATATTATTATTTGTATTAAAGACTCACATTCAAGACTCTTGGTTCTGGTGTTGTAGCCAAACACAAGGCTCTTGAACCTGACGTTATAGCTAGATCCACTTAAACTTGGGTAATGCAAGTTTAATATTATTATTTGTATTATAAATTTTATTATTTTTATTATAATTAATATTGCTAATATAATAATTAATAAATTTGAAAAAAATATTATTAGTTATAGGTTTTTTTTTTTGCTTTTTTCTTTTTAATTAATCCTTTTTTTGTTTAATTTAGTTTATTAATATTAAAAAAAATTTCTATTTAGTTATCATACTCTCATGACATGGATTTCAGGTTTGACGAGTTAACCTAGTTTGGCAGGTTAAACCAGCTGATTCAGATTTTTTTTTTCTTTTTCTTAAGTAGTTTTTTCTTTCAATTTTATTTTTTAACATCGATTTGATTAATAATTAAACTTTATGATTTGTTTTGTTTATTGTGATCTCATGAGAGGATTCTACAGTACCCCTCCTCGCAAAGCACTTTTCATTGGAATAATTTTTTGCTTTATTGTTTTTTCCTTTTCAATTTATCTTTTTTTAATTTTATTCTGTAATATTAATTTTTTTTCTTTTTAATTATCATATTTTTATAACATGACCTTGCAGTTAGATCTATATCCAAGGCTCTAGGTCTGGACCGTCTGGTGTTGTAGCCAAACCCCCTTAAACTTGGATCATGCAAGTTTAATATTATTATTAATATTATAAGTATTACTTTTGGATCAGACGTTGACATATCTAATATTCTTAGGTATAATTTTACAGAAAAACCTAACACTCTTAAATCTTAGCTTTTTTTGATATTTTTTATGTAAAAAAAATTGCCTGATTCGGTATCGGTAATTTTGTGCAGAACTGTTATTATTCTTTAAAAACAGACCTGGTTCAAGGATTGAATATTAAAAAGAAACTAGGTTATTGGGTCATTAAATTAATCCAACTGGGTTATTCTTTAAAATCAAACCTAGTTCAAGGATTAAATATTAAAATAATAATATTATTTTTTTATTAAAATAAATTTCCCTTGATATTTATCTAACGAGATTTGAATTAAGTTTTATCAGGTCAATGGATTTATTAAAAATCTAATCAGGTCAACAAAGTTTTACAATATCAATATTTTTTGAAATTTAATTTTAAACTGAATTCATGTCAAGAACTGAAGTGTGAGTTTTTTATATCAAATCGTGGGTGAGATAAAGAATAAAAACTATACTATAAATAAAAAAAGATTTTTGAATAAAAGGATCCATTTATATAAGAATAAAATAAACCCCAAGGTCTAGGGACCACCGGTGGAAGATAAAACCAATTAGATCTAATAACAATTTCATTTATTGTGAAGAGTTACTATATTGACTGTTTTTGTATTTTTTTTTTTTGAAAAAATCACATGCATTTACCTAAAATTATTGGTCTTTAAATATTATAATGATTTTTTCTATTATAATTTGCTCCACAATTATTTTAGAGTTAAACAAATACTATGCAACATTCTAGAATGTGTAATGAAGTTTTTATAATATTCATAGTAATGGTCACCAGCTAATTTATAATTTATTTATTTACTTTATCAATGAAAAGTGATAAAAGAAAAAGGAGAGAAGAAATAAAGTGAAGTCTTCTTCCGCATTGTTAGCACATCACGTGAAAAGAAAGATTATATTGTGCATATAATAAAAGTTATACCAATCAAACCCCCTTTTTCGACACGGTAGAAACCAAGCACGGTTTTGCTCTCAAAGTCCAGAAACCTTATCTATTAGAATATTTAAATGTTTAAAAGAGTTTTTAAAAATTTTAATTTTTTTTATTTTAAATCAATTTTTTTAATTGACTCCGTAATAGAAAGATGCCATCCCCGCGATACAAAACTCTTAAAAAATTAATGATCGTGCCACCACACCGGTGATTGTGCTGTTCTATCAATATCACAAGCCACATGAGTAGCGTGATTTCATATAATGCATCTATTAAGCAACACAAAACTAAGTTGGTTGTAAAAAAAAATATTCTCAACAATATAGCTTTTAAGAATTTTAATTTATTTATTTTAAATTTATTTTTTTAATTTATTATGTAATAGAAAGATATCATCTCCGCGAGAGAAAACTCTTAAAAAAATAATGATTGTGCCACCACAAGTGGTTACGCTGTTCTATCAATATCACAAGCCACATAAGTAGCGTGATTTTGGATGATGGATCTATTGAGTGATACAAAAATAGGTTGGTTGTAAAAATATATTCTCAAAAGTATGGTATGGATTATGAGAAGATCTTTGCTCCTGCTAAAACAATTACTACCATTTATACTTTTATTGTCGTAGCTTCGGTTCGTCAATAGCATATCTCACAACTTGATGTTAAAAACACTTTATTAAATAAAGATCTTTAAGAAGAAGCTTATATGACACCTCCTCCTAGTGTTTCACATGATTCTGGGTATGTTTGTAAGCTCAAAAAAACATTATATGATCTAAAACAAGCACCTCATGCTTGGTTTGATAAATTTTCTGTTGTAATCTCATCTCATGGATTTGTTTCTAGTAATCATGATTCTGCTTTTTTTTATTAAGTGCATTGATACAGGTCGTATCATTTTATCTTTATATGTTGATGACATGATTATTACTGGTGATAACATTGATGATATCTTAGTTTTGAAGACAGAGTTGACTAGACAGTTGGAAATGAATTAGGTTCAAGGATCAAATAAAAAAAACTGGGTTATTGGGTCATTGAATTAATTCAACTGGGTTATTCTTTGAAATTAGACCCGATTCAAGAATTTAATATTAAAATAATATTGTTTCTTTTATTTTTTTCTTGTGAAAATAATTTTCTTGATATTTATCTAATCAAGTTTGAATTAAATTTTGTCAGCTCAATAGATTTATTAAAAATTTAATCAGTTCAACAAGTTTTTACAATATCAATACTTATCAATGAAAAATGATAAAAGAAAAGGAGAGAGGAAATAAAGTGAAGTGTTCTTCTGCTTTATTAGCACATCACGTGAAAAGAAAGATTGGCATTTAATAAAAATTCTTCCGATCAAACCCGGCAAATAAAGCAACATATTCTTTCCCACAACAGCCAAATCTGTCTGCAAAAGCACAAAAAATAAAATTAAAATGCTAAGTTTCTCTCAGCTCCTGCACTTGAGCATGGGGCATTAATAAGTGAACTCATTACTGAAAATTGAGTCCCTATACCTGCTCCTTCAGTATAGGATTGTTTTTACCTCCATCATATTCTACATGATCAAGGCTTGCCTGAGTATTCTGCAGACCATGAGATGCAGGGTCGTTCATTTTTCCATAGCCAAGGGCAAACAGCTGGTCCTCTTCTCTCGAAGCCACAGATATTGGAAAGGGCTTTACGGGGCTGTTAGTTATATCTTTAGAAGACGACCATAGCTCATCAGCATTACCAAGATTTACATTGCCAAATATTGGGTCATCATTGATGCAAAATCACCACTTGTGAGGATATTGAATCAGATGGTTATCACTGTTCTCCAACAAAATCAAGATAAAATATAAAAACATCAGTGAAGAACAGAAATGCAGGAAAGCCCTTCCACGATTGAACACGCTCACCAATTCCTTGCAAATCCACAAGACATATTTTGCAAATCTTTTTAAGTGTATAATATGTTGCATTTGGGGAAAAATTAATAGTTTTGAATGTTTTTATTGCTGAAATGCTTTCGAGATGCGGGTGCGACTCCTTTGATTGCCAAAAACCGCCTTCTACTTTGTTGTTTGGAGAAGAGCATCAAGGGCTGCGTGGTGGTGGGCACTAGTAATTGTTTGTCACTGGCGTTGGAATTTTTTTAAAAAAATTAATATATTTTTTATATTTTCAGCTTCAAAAATAATTTAAAAAACATTGTTTTAATGTATTTTAAAATGAAAAACAATTTAAAAAACAACTGTTACCACTCTCTCAAATATTCTGGAAATAGATTTGTTTCTCTCTTTCTCTTTTTCTCTCTCCTTTTGTAAAATACAAAAAATTTCTTTTATTTTTTTTATAAATGATTTAATTCTTATTATTTTTTATTATTTATTTTATTTTTATTTTTTATAGATTTGTTTTTCTTTAATTTTGGTCTTTATTGTTTGATTTTATTTAATTGTTATACCAAACTTGGTCCTTATTCTTTTAATTTCTATTTATTTATTTATTATCTTTTTTCTAATTGAATTTTCTTTTCAATTTCATCTCTCAATATTTTATTTAAATTTATTTTAATGTCAAATTTGATTAATTTTCTTTTTATTACTATTTGTTTTGTTTTAAATCCTTTTTAAGTTGCATTTTTCCCCCAGTTTTATTTCTCATTATCTTGTGATGGAGAATTTAACTTCGTTATTTTTTAGGGTTTATCTTTTGTAAAGTTAGTACTGAGCTTATAACCAAAGTCACAAGTTTTAAATATTAACACAGATTGACTTCAGTTTTTTTTAGTTTTTTTAATTAAATTTGATTTTTTAAAATTTTATCCTTCAATGTTTAATTTATAGAAAATTGATCTCCATTTTTTTTTTACTTTTCTTTTTATGGGGCTATCTCAATCTTATGTTCATGATCATTGAGGTCAACGAGTTAACCCATGTTAACTCAGATATTTTTTTAAAAAATAATTTTATAATTTTAGCTATTCAAAACATTGTTATTAAACCCGGACCGGCTCGGCAGGTAGACCCAGTGGCTAGACTGGTCCAGGTTTGTCAAAAGATTGACCAGTGCAACAACTCGGCAAAACTCGGTTGACCCAGCGAGGCGACCTATGACCTGGGCGAACCCGAACGAGACCCAGATTTTTTTTCAAATGTGATTTTTCTCATATATCCCTTTTTCTTATATGTTTTTAGTTGATTATTAACACTTTTTAAAGTTTACTATATAAATATTAGAAAAAAAAATTATTTTTTTAAAGGGGGATTTGAAACCCTTTAATATATATAATCTATGTTCCTAATAAAAAAGTTATATTTTCAAAATAAAATTTGAAGCCCTTTCACATATATATATATATATATATATATATATATATATATATATATAAAGTTATATTTTTTCAACGTGTGATTTGAAACGCTTTAGTATATATACTTTATGTTCTAAAGAAAAAAAATTAATTTTTTAATGTGAGATTTGAAACTCTTTCGTATATATATTATATGATTCCAAGAAAAATATTGTTTTTTTAATATGGGATAAAAAATTTTTTTGTTTAAATACTTTAATTTAAAAAGGATAATATAATATCTTTTTAACGAGGGATAAATTTCTTTAAAAAATATTCTTTTAAATTTTATTATTTACAACATATATAACTTATATTCGTATTGTTTTTTTTAATTTTTTTATATAAAATATTAAAATATTAAATTTTTTTTAATTTTTCTAGGTTGATGTATAAAATTTCAAACCTGATTTTTTAATTGCATCAACTCCCAAACCGACCGATTTGATAACTATGAATCAAAATAGCATACTTAAATAGCCGAGAGAGAAAAAGCTTTTCCGAGTTCCTCACAAATTATCTCCCCTTCTGTAGCCTGAACAAAACCCCTTCTCCTCCTCCTCCTCTTCTTGTTCTTGTTTGTTTACTCTTCCTTCGTTACTTTGCTAAGAGGAAAAACTATGGCCGGGGCTTTAGTAGGAGGAGCTTTTCTTTCTTCTTTCCTTAATGTTTTGTTCGACAGGATGGCCTCTCCCCAGGTGGTTGCCTTCTTCAGAGGCCACAAGGTCAACGATAGGCTGCTAACGAAGATGGAGACAGCAATGACATCTCTCCGGGTGGTGCTTGACGATGCTGAGGAGAAGCAGATAACAAATACAGCTGTGCGGGATTGGCTGGACCTGCTTAAAGACGCTGTCTATAAAGCCGACGACTTCTTGGATGAGATTGCTTATGAAGCTCTACGGCAGGAGTTGGAAGCTGAAGATCAAACCTTCACAGGTCGGACGCAGAAGCTTCTTTCTTCCATTAACCCACTTGAAATATCGGGGTCGGAAGATTTCGAAGGAAAAATAGAAGTCCTCTTGCAGGATCTAGATCCCTTAGTTGACCGAATGCCTGCCCTTGGTTTGATCAACCGCAATGTAGAAAGACCATCATCGCCTAAAAGACCAACAACTTCTCTGGTGGATGAATATGGTGTTTATGGTAGAGATGTTGACAGGGAAGCAATACGGGAGTTGCTTCTATCGCCTAAAGGAGAAAACCCAGGTGTGGTTCCCATAGCGGGAATGGGCGGGGTTGGTAAAACCACGCTTGCTCAGTATGTATACAATCACAGCGGAGTACAAGAGTGGTTCGGTCTCACGGCTTGGGTTTGTGTTTCAGAAGATTTCAGTGTTCTGAAGTTAACCAAGGTTATCCTTGAGGGGTTCGGTTCAAAGCCTGCTTTCGATAATCTGGATCAGCTCCAGCTTCAGTTGAAGGAGAGATTACAGGGAAAGAAATTCTTGCTTGTTTTAGATGACCTTTGGAATGAAGATTATGATGAATGGGATAGGTTTCTTACCCCCCTGAAGAACGGAGCACAAGGGAGTAAGATTCTTGTCACAACACGCAATGAAAGTGTAGCATCAGTCATGAGAACTGTTCCAACTCATCGTCTAAAAGAATTGACGGAAGACAGCTGCTTGTCCGTGTTTGCCAAACATGCGTTTCGTGGTAAAAATCCCAATGGTTATGAAGAGTTGCTAAAAATTGGAAGAGCAATAGTGAGCAAGTGTAAAGGCCTTCCTCTAGCTGCAAAAACACTCGGAGGTCTGCTACGCACCAAAAGAGATGTCGAGGAGTGGGAGAAGATATTGGAAAGCAATCTATGGGATTTAACCAAAGATAATATCCTCCCAGCCTTAAGATTAAGTTATCTTTATCTCCCATCACATCTGAAGCAATGTTTTGCTTATTGTGCCATGTTTCCAAAAGACTATTCATTTCAAAAGGATGAATTAGTGCTCCTGTGGATGGCAGAGGGCTTCTTAGTCCGCCCCTTAGATGATGAGATCGAAAGAGCAGGTGCTGAGTGCTTTGATGATCTCTTGTCAAGGTCGTTTTTCCAGCAATCAAGTGCCTCTCCCTCATCATTTGTGATGCACGATCTCATGCATGACTTGGCTACCCATGTGTCCGGTCAATTTTGCTTCAGGTTGGGGGAAAATAATTCTTCCAAGGCCGCTAGAAGGACTCGACATTTATCACTCGTTGGAGATACTGTAGGTGTTTTGTCAAGCATAAAATCAGAAAACATCCGTGAAGCCCACCTTCTACGCACATTCAAAACTTTTACACGCGATTTGTGGTGTCCCGAATTTTATACTGAGATCTTTCAGTCAGCACATTGTTGCCTACGCGTGCTATTCTTGATTGGTTGTGAAGATGCAACTTTGAAGTTTTGTTCAACTAGCAAGTTGAAGCATTTGCGGTATTTGGATATCTCTCGGTCAGATTTAGTAACGTTGCCTGAAGAAGTGAGTGCTCTTCTCAATTTGCAAACGTTGATCTTGAAAAATTGCAAACAACTTGCTAGTCTACCTGATCTTGGAAATTTGAAGCATTTACGACATCTGAATCTTGAAGGAACAAGAATCGAAAGGTTGCCTGCATCTCTGGAAAGGTTAATCAACTTGCGGTATCTTAACATCTCACTCACACCTTTGAAAGAGATGCCACCACATATAGGTCAACTGACAAAGCTCCAAACGTTGACTGACTTTATGGTGGGAAGACAGAGTGAGACTAGCATTAAAGAATTGGGAAAGCTACGACATCTACGGGGAGAACTTCATATTAGGAACCTTCAAAATGTGGTGGATGCTCGGGATGCTGGTGAGGCAAATTTGAAAGGTAAAAAGCACCTTGATAAGCTGAGGTTTACATGGGATGGTGACACTCATGACCCGCAGCACGTAACAAGCACACTTGAGAAATTAGAGCCAAATAGAAAGGTGAAGGATCTTCAGATTGATGGTTATGGAGGTGTAAGGTTTCCGGAGTGGGTAGGAGAGTCCTCTTTCTCAAATATAGTGTCTTTGAGGCTCGTTAGTTGTAAAAACTGCACCTCCTTACCACCGCTCGGGCAATTAGCTTCTTTAGAGGATCTCTCAATTGAAGCATTCGATAAAGTTGAGACTGTGGACTTTGAGTTCTATGGGAGTTGTACTGCTATGAAGAAGCCATTTGAATCCCTCAAAACTTTATCTTTTAGAAGGATGCCAGAGTTGCGTGAATGGATTTCAGACGAAGGCAGCCGGGAAGCCTTCCCTCTTCTTCAGGTTCTTTTAATGAAAAAATGCCCCAACCTTACAAAGGCCCTACCTAGTCACTACCTTCCACGTGTAACAAGACTTGGAATTGAAGAATGTGAGCAGCTCGCGACTCCACTTCCTAGGATTCCTAGGCTGCTCTCTCTCGATGTTTCTGGATTCCACTCCCTAGAGTCCCTACCCGAGGAAATTGAGCAAATGGATTGGTCACCCTCTGATTTAGGGCAAATTGAAATCAAGGGCTGGGCTTCTCTCAAATGCGTCGCACTGGACTTGTTCCCCAAGTTAAATACTCTTTCAATCTTTTACTGTCCAGATCTCAGATCACTTTGTGCGCATGAAAGACCTCTCAACGAGCTCAAATCTCTCCAATATTTGGAAATCGAGCAGTGCCCTAAATTAGTTTCATTTCCCAAAGGAGGATTACCTGCTCCAGTCTTGACACGACTTGAGTTAGCAGATTGCTGCCACTTGAAGCAGTTGCCTGAGAGTATGCATTCCCTCCTCCCATCCCTTGTCCAGTTGTGTATAAGTAGCTGCCCTCTGATTGAGTCAATACCAGAAGAAGGGTTGCCCTCCTCGCTTTCTTCTCTTGAAATTAAATATTGTCCTATGCTGGGTGAAAGATGTGAAAGGGAGAAAGGTAAAGACTGGCCCAAGATTTCTCACATTCCTGACATGTATATTTTCCCAACATCAGCGGAGCAAAAAACTTCCAGCTTTTCTTGCAATCATCTATCATATTGAGGTATTGGTACTAAATAGTTTATTTTCTTTTCAGTAATCAGAGGCAATTTCAGTTAAAATTTGGATGAATGAAATACAGATATTGTCTCTGTTGTATGTTTTTATTTGTTGTATGTTGAAATACAAATTTTCTTCCTATTGTCTCTCATTCATCTTCATAAATAATCATCATTCTATTTCAGTATCTTTTTTTGCTATAATTTTTTTTTAAAGTTGATTGGATTAGTATTGTGCTTTTCTCATTCTAACGTTTGTGGTTAGAGCAAAGTAATTTTCACAGATGATTTTGTATACTTTCTTGAACTGGAGCTCGAGCTGGAGGATCATCACATGCTTCAGGTTTTGAACTACCAGCACCACCCTTAATAAACAATTGTCGTTTCGGACAAGGGGCTATTAGCATCGAAATATTTCATTTGCTAATTTGACAACAGAATGTGTATGAATGATTTTTTTAATACCAACAATGAATTTAGTAATAGAAAATCCATTGCTAAAAAGGATTTAAAAAATATTAAATTATTTAAGTAATTTGCAACGAATTTTTCATTGCTGACGCGGCAAAATCAAATCTGCAACGGATTCCAAAAATAAATTAAACCCTTAATTATATAAAATCTCCATTCTCTCCTTTTCTCTTTTTCCGCATCTTCAAAAATTCTTTTTTTTATTCTCCATCTATTTCTCCAGTCTATTCCCCTTCTCCAAAAATTCAAAATCCAAAAACTTATGATTAATCTTTTTTTTATTATTTAACGTTGATTAAATTGTTTTTATTTAAAAATGATTTTGGAGGTAAGTGATATTTTATTAGTTATTTTTGAAGCTTATTTTGATAAAAATAAAAAAGAAAGAAAAAAAATATAAAATTTATGATTCATAAAAAAATTTCATGAAAAGAATATTTTCATTTAGTATGGAGCAACCTAGTTTTATCTTGCAAAAAATGTAAGCCTTACAGAGAGCGCTAAAAAACAAATCTTTCCTTTCTGTCTTTTCAATTCTTTTTTTTTTTTTTTCATTAGTTTATTTGTTAAGTCGCTTATTAGCTTGAAAGTTTTCCTTGCCTTGTCCAATCTTTGCTAGAAGGGCTTGTTCTCAGACCGGGGAATTTAAAAGAAGAAGTGGATGGCCGAAGAGGGGAATTTAAATAAAAGCTTTGGCTTTCCATATCTTATACTAGTTCGTTTGATTCCAGTTTTGCTTCAACTCTCAGCAACTCTCCCTTGTTTCGTTGCACAACATCATTTAAATGTACATGGCTTGTGTTATGTTCGGGGAAAATTATTGGGCCATTAACTTTTTCAAGCAATGAGTAGTGCAGTTAAAGAACATACCCTAGCTGTTTGACAAAATGCTGATGAAGATGATAATCATTTTAATTATGAATTTACTTGTAAAATCATATGATTTTATAAGCCAATAAATACTTAACATGTAAAATTATTTTAAAAACTTAAAAATAATTGAAATCAAATTAAAATTTTTATGATTTCATCAAGAATTATATGCTTCAGGTTACCGTCCTCCAGCTCACATCAGCATGATCTTGGCTATACCTTAAAGACTATACTTATGGCATGACATGACCAAGTATATAGAGACTATATTTAAAGTTGTAAAGAGTCTAAAGACTATACTTATAGCATAATGTGCTCAAGTAAAGTTGTAAAGACTATATTTATAGCATAAAGTGGCGGAGTAAAGGTTTCAGAATCACTCATATTAATGGGTGTTTGGCAATTGACATAGTTTTTGTCTGTGTTTCTAGAGTTTTTAAAAAATATTTTTAACATCAAAGAATATTTTTATATAATTTTAATATATTAATATAAAAACATATTTTAATATACTTTTAAATAAAAAATATTTTTAAAAAATCATTCATTATAATTTTATATAGAATGATTCGTATTATTCTTATACTATAACAATTAATTAATCAAGTTCTTTCATTAATTAATTTAAATGATGTTTACGTGCTCAATTGTATATATAAATAAATTTTTTTTATTTTTTAAAATTTATTTTTGATATCAACATATTAAAATGATTTAAAATTATAAAAAAAAATTTGAAGAAAAAAAATAAAATAATCTATAGTTTTTTAAAAACATTTTTAAATACAAAAATAACTTTTTATAATTTTATGATTTCACGATTCGTTTTTACAATCTGAGTTTATTTTATATTTTCTATACCCAATTAAAAATATTTTTTTAACAACCTTAATTTTAGTGCGGCTACCGGTAACAACCCATGTA
>Ga0325403_1000994_pt1 | contig 22594 bp, 5 predicted proteins | sample PopdelMetagenome_19_FD_205665 | JGI IMG/M metagenome (GOLD analysis project Ga0325403, IMG submission 205665) | Populus deltoides microbial communities from Bellville, Georgia, United States - Xylem-PdKOR-R4 | ecosystem: Host-associated > Plants > Phyllosphere > Stem > Wood/Secondary xylem... | reverse complement strand
AAATTTTCTTCAACTTCACCCTTGTTTTCAACCAAATTTGGACCCTACATTCACATGCCTTTTGCATAATGGTTCTTGACCTTGAATTTCTTCAATTTTACCTTTGATTGACTACCGAACTTTGATTTCTTGCAATTATGTCCTTGAATTCAATCAATTAAACTTAAAAAAAAAAATTTGGTCCTCTGAAATTCTAAACTTTTCAATCAAGCCCAAATTAAGCTTTCAAACTTAATTTTTCACCAATTAAATCCCTAATAAAATTAATTTGACCCATTAAAATTTCAATTAAATCTTTGCACTTAATTAATCTTTTAATTTGACCCAAATTAACTCTTGAACTTAATTTTTATGAAATCCATCCGATAATAATTTAATTTAACCTTGTATCTGCATTGTCTTTCAACATGGGTATAATTGGGTTTCCCATTTTGTCTGAAACTCCATCTTGGTTTCTTTATGTATTTGAAACCCTTCTCATCCTAATCTTACCCATTTTTTCCAAAAAAAAAATGGTAATTTTAAGGGAAACCTAAAATTAGGTTATGACACATGGCATCAATCGTATGATGCGGTGGATGAAATAATGGTGCATCCTTTTAATGGTGAAGCTTAGAAATACTTTAATAGTGTGCATCCTCAGTTTTCAGTAGAGATGAGGAGTGTCTATCTTGGGTTATGCACAGACATATTCAATCAATTCGGGTCATTTGCTGCTCTTTATTCTTGTTGGCTGGTGATACTCACGGTTTATAATTTTCCACTAGGGATGTGTATGAGGTTCGAGTTCATGTTTTTATCTATGGTCATACCTGGTCCTAATAGTCTGGGTCGAAATATAGATGTTTGTCTTTAACAATTGATTGATGAGTTGAAGTAGTTGTGGTCATCTAGGATTTTAACTTATGATGTATTAAGAAAACATAATTTTCTGATAAAAGCAGCTTTAATGAGGACTATTAATGATTTTCTAGCTTATGGAATGGTTTCTAGTTGGAGCACGCATCAAAAACTAACATGTCCACACTATATTGAAAATAACAAGACATTCACGCTAACAAATGATGGTAAAACATAGTTTTTTTTAACTGCCACTGGTAGTTCTTACCAACGAATCACAAGTTCAGAAAGAACAAAAATGATTTTTTTTGTTTAGTTGAAAGTGATGTTGAACCGCTGTTTCTTTTGTGTAAACAATTTTATGACATAGTGTTGGAGGATGGTGACATTATGTTTGGTTTTCAATATGGTAAGCAGAAATTTTATAGTTTTGGTTTGACCTATAATTGTGTAAAGCGAAGTATTTTTTAGGAGCTTTCTTATTGAAAGACCAATCTCCTTTGCCGTAACCTTGATGTCAAGCACATAAAAAAGAACGAGTTTGAGAATATTTTCAACACGGTTATGAACGTGAATGGGAAGACAAAGGACAATATCAAGGCTAGAATTAATACAACTTTGTTTTGTCATAATAAAAATATGAAATTGGTTTATGTTGGGTCACAGGTCGCGAAGCCCAAAACCAGCTTCGCCTTAGACAAGAATTCATAGTTACTTGTCTACCAATGACTTAAAAGTCTATGTTTTCCTAATAGAAATGCATCAAACATATCAAGGTTGGTGAATTTGGAGGATTGCAGATTGTATGGAATGAAGCGTCATGACTGCCACGTGTTTATACAAACACTCATTCCTTGAAAGCATCAAACACCACTTTACACTGATAGAAATATTGACAAAGTGTATATTACATACGGGTATATCGACAAAATATGTCCATTAATATATTTCAGTGACTATATGAACTACTCCTTGACACTGATCATGATGTTCATTACATACAAGTATACTAAAGGAACATGTCTATCGGTATATTTTAAGGACTATAGAAACTATTCACCTCTCAATGTGCTGATAATTAATATTCTTTTGACTGTTCACTTTTTTCCCAACGATATCACCGACAAAATGAAAAGTCTTTAGTAATATTTGGAGGGCTTTCTAATTTTTTTTGTGCAAGTTAAAAATTTCCATTTTACTTTATAGACAGAATCACCATTGGTAATTCTATTGGTAAAACTAAATTATAAGAACAGAATCAAAATAGATCGGGTTTCATCTTCTTCTTTCTTCTTCTGTCGTCTTCTCTCACACAGCCAAAATCAAGAATTCTCTTCTCTTCTCTCTCTCCATCCTTCTAAGCCGAAATCAAGCATTCTCTTCACTTCTCTTCTCATCGTAAGGTATGTCATCTTTCTTCATTTTTCTTCTTATTTTTCTTTTTTTTAGGTTTATTAACAATCTCTTTTCTTTTCTTCTTTTCTTTTCTTTTTTCTATTTTTAATTATTAGTTGAAATTAAGCATGCCATTAAGGTAAGAATTTTTTAATTCCTTTTTCTGTGTTTTGTTTTTCATTATTTTTTTCATCATTATATTTGTTTAGTTTAGAGTTCTTAATAATTTTATGAATTAATAAATGTATTGAATTTTAGTTGTTATTGAAATAATTTTTGCTTTATTTTGTTGAATCTTAGTTTGTTTTTTTTTTCAAATTTGTTGTTCAATTTCAATTAAATATGTAGGATTAATTTTAATTATTATTTTATATTTATTCCATTTAGAATTTTTTTTATAAATTGAGGATTAAAAATATTATCACTTAGAAAAATTGTGTTGAATTTTAGTTGTTATTGTAATAAGTTTTACATTATTTTATTGAATTTTAGTTGGTTTTTTTGTCAATTTTTTTGTTCAATTTCAATTAAATGTGTAGGAATAATTTTAATTATTTTTTGGAATTTTTTTAAATTTAGAATAGTTTTTTCTAAATTTAGGATTGAAAATATTTTCATATAGAAAATGAAAATTTTCTTTCAAATTGAATTATACTATATTGTTAGAAGAAATTGAATAAAATCAATTGGTTTGTGGCATATATATTATGTAATTGCAAGTTTAAAAATTTTGAGTAGTCTCTCGTATAGGAGATGTGTTGTTGATTTTTTTTTTAAAATAGGAATCATCTATTTGTTTTTATCTGATAATTTGTGTAGATGCGTAGGGTCGTCTATTGCACATTGCAAGGATATGATCGTTGTTAGTTCTTCTAACAGCGATGCTGATGACCATGAGTCATTAGGTGCCGACTAAGAACAAGAACTTGAGGCACAAACATCAACTCATGATGCAAACTCGTTGAATGCAATGCCGCAACATCGAGGGGGATACCTTCACAGCATGATTTATGTACTTGTAAGTACGAGGTCTTGTGGAAAGATGACATTTCAATGTAAGTTTATTTTTCTTTCACAACGACATGTTTAATAATTTTTGAAAAAATAATTACATTTAACAATGCAATTTCAGGTTTACAAACATTGAGGCTACAAATATAATAAAATCGATCTTTAAATCGTCAATAAAAATTTCATTGTTTCAATGGAGTCAGGTTTCAAAACATCCAAAATGGAAATCATGGGTCGATACATAGTTAGTTTGGTTAGTTTCTTTAAATTGCTAAAATTTTCCTCTCATAATTTTTTACTTCAATGAAAATTTTGAATGCGAGAGAGCTGATAAAAATATTGCGATGAAGGTTTGGGAGAATCACGTTGCAATTAGGTAAGATAGAATTCAATATATTTTTTTATTCCAAATATTAAAATTTTATTTTTCATTTACTAACAGATAATAATTTGTACCATATAGGTTTGCGGGTCTCACGCGATTGTCACAGGTCGACGCGGAAAATCAGAACCGATATATTCATGGTTTCATTACCACGCACACCGATGGCTTCGTTCTATCCATTTCACATGCGAAGCAAATGGTAAGATTTTTTTTTTTATTACATCCATTCTTTTAATTAGTTTTTTTTTATATAAATATATTTAACTAATAATATTTTTATCTTGCAGGCAACGATTCTTGGATGCAAGCCAAGCTGGATGGAACTTTTTTGTTGAAATGCATGTGCGGAGTGATAACCGCCAAAAAAGGATGCGATAATTTATGGATAGACGAGTTCAACAGTTTGTGGTATGTTGGTTTCAACCATTTTTTTTCTTAAGTTATTATTTCCTTGAATTTGATGTTTTTATTTTCTTTCCAAGATACATATAACAACTGGTTAAAGGAGAGAAACATGGATGATCCTTCAACCCATTTAGATTTTGATCTGAATTTATGGTTCGAGGTAGGATCATTTGGTGGACCTGATAGGAATTAAGTGTACGGACTCTCTAACACTACAGTTGAGAACTTGCGGACAACCCGTAGTGTTTTGATTGTTTGGATGCTCATAATTGATTCAGAGCACTTAAACTCTGAAGTTCACAACAATGTTAGATCAACGAGTAAAGTCGCGGACGACCCATCTTAATGAAAAATATAAATGATTCACTGCTAATTATAAAGAACTCTATTGACTAGTAATTTTAAAAAGCCAGTATTTTCTAACCCGACCAAAATAAAATGAAATAAAAATAATAATAGATAAATAAGTAAGCAAGCATTGAGAGGGGAAAAATTAAACAAAAAAAAATTTATGATGCATTAATTTATTGAGAAAGAAAGGAAGGGGATAAATTTGGAAAAGGCTAAATAAAAAGGGGTCAATGTGCAAATTTAAAAGATAGGACTATATAAATGCCCATCTTTTCTTCAAATTTAAAAAATAGGACTATATAAATGCCCATCTTTTTTTCTTTTAGCCGATGGCTAGAAGCCATAGGAGAGGGAGATGATTTGTGTGATTTTCTAGTTGTTTTCTTGCTAATTATATAAAAACAAAAGGAGGAGAAGTGTACTTAGAGTGATTAGATCTTGGAAGTTGTTTTGAAGAAAGAATTCTAAAGCTAGGGTTTAAAAAGGGAGAAGGAACTTTAATTTTTCTTGCATCCATTCCTTGAATCTTTATCCAATTGAGTTGAAGAACATGTTTAAAATGATTAATTGTTATAATATTGTGTTTTGATGAAGAAATTAAATTGCAATGATTATGTGAATTTGGGGATTTATGGTGTTAATTATTGAAATGATGTAATTTATGATTGAACAATATTAGGAAGCGTAAATTATTAATGGGTAAGTGTTTAAATTAGAAATGGAAGAAACAACCCTCCCTTTTAGTTATTGGTCTCGACAAAAGGAGAAGATTTGGGAGATTGAAAAATTTAATGCAATTGTTTAGAAATTGTGGGAATTTATGGGCTTATAAATGTTAATAAATAGAATGGTGAAGGATTTTACACAAAAATAAAAAAGAGAAAAAACAATTTCACCCTTTTTCCTTGAAGGGATTTTGGCCATGACATATAAAAAACAGAAAAAGGATTTCGACTTGGGTTTTGTTAATGTAAAAGAGTGATTTTAGACGAATCAAATGGATTGTTGGAAAATTAGGAAGTTAATTTCGATAAAGGGTTAAAAAGGAGAATTTTGTTCTTCTTAATTTAAAATGAAATGAGATTTTTTATCATTTGATTATGAATAATAAATGATATGTTGATTTTTGTGTTGATACAGAAGAGGTCCTAGGACCTGATCAGCAACAGGAGACCACTTCACGCTCACAAACACCAAGTAGGTGTTAAATACCCTATAATAAATTAATTGTTTAATTTAGAATTTTATAAGAAATTTCCTTTGATTGTAATTTAGTGTAGAAATTGCGAAATAAAAAGAATGGAAATAATGCCCTATTAAATAAATGGGCGTGCCAAAAGATTATTTCCTGGTTAATGAAAATAATACCCTATTAAATAGGCGTGTTGAAAGATTATTTCCTAGTTAATGGAAATAATGCCCTATTGAAAAAAGTACTTTGGTTGAACTATTTCTTTTCTTTCTTACCAGAACATCAGAAATAATGTGCTAATTAATGGACGACTTGAGAAAGTTTTATCCTAGTTAATGAAGAAGATATCTAGTTAAGGATTGACAAAAATAAATTTTAAATACAATTAATGTATTGACGATAAGTACTTCATTTAATGAACTAGTGCGTATATTATTATGTATGCATCAAATAGTCCTTATTTTAATTGTATATTATTAATAAGTGTAAATTTTCTAGTTTTTACCAAATATTCACATGTTATATAAATTTTTGTATTAGAAGTATTGATATTATGTTACTATATCGCTTGTATGTTAAGAAATTTTAAAATGTCTAAATTATCCTTTTGTCGGGTATGTAATTAAGGACAACACCCTCACTTTAACTAGTAATATAGTTTTGTTGTATTTATATTTGAATGTTTTTGTATCTTATGCAATTAATGTTTATTGTGAATAAATTAGTTTTGAATTTTGTATATTAAATCATACAATGTTAACTATTCAAAAAAAAAAAACTATAGGGGACATGGAAATTGATGTCTTTAGTGTAGTTGTGATACTTAATTATATTGTGATGAGTTTGTGGTTATTATTTACATGTTTTGATTTTTGAGTCGATAACTTGGTATTGAAAATACAAAGAAGATTTTACTGACATTTTTAGAAAATAATTACTTGAAGAGAGACCAATCAACTCTTTTAAATAACTATTTATCTAAGCCTTGACAGTAATTGAGATGAGATCACAGATGAATGGTAAATGTGCACCCTCTAATTGACCCCACGGTCCCTACGATGACCAGTTTTCTCCTCCTCCTCCTCCATTGCTGCCTCTATTTTAAATTTATTGTATATGAATGTGCAAATGTTTAAATTTTTATTAAATATTTGATTTTTATATTATTTTAATTATTGTTCTACTTTTGTTCAATCTAGTTTTTTTTAAAATATATTTTTAAAATATTACTGACATGGTTACCGATAGAATAACTTTGTCGGTACATTCTAGATAGAGTTAGAAAAGAATTAGTGCAAATATCACTGCTACTATTAACTCACCAACAAAATTACAAATGATATTTTGTCAGTGATATGTTATATTTACCGATTGGTATACCGAAAAACAAATAAAAACACCGATGGCATTACATGCAGTTTTCCTGTTGGTGATACGTTAAATTTACCGATGGTGATACCAACGAGATGAAGATGGTAAATGTTTTTTAGGTGTGCTTTGTCTGTTTGTAAATCCATCGTTATATTTATTACCGATAAACCATATATTATCTATGAAAGTTTTCTGATGGACTGTTACCATTCGTGAGCCCGTTGGTAATATACATACTGACGGACTGTGAGTGTAAATACTGATTGAAATTTTCATCGGTAAAACTATTAAATATGGTCATGTGTATTTAGGAGTATTGAAAGATATGTGATTTATTCAAATTTCATTCAAATATATTAAACTCTTAATTACTTTTTTATTTTCTTAAAATTAATTTTAATATTTTTTTCTATTTTTATTGATACACATTAATTTTAATTAAAAATTAGCTAAAAAACATCGTGCTTTTACTATTCATTATACTATTGTTACAGACATAATACATTATGGATTGCTAAATGCAGAAGTTATTGATCCTTAGGTGTGTAAGAATACAATTTGGTCCTTAAATGTGATAAACATCATTTTTATTGCATTTAAATATTTAAATGTGGAAATAGGAAAGAGAAAGCCATCAAAAAGAGTGAGGAGAGAGATTTTTTAGTTGGCCACATTCAGAGAAAAAAAAATAAAAAATAAAAAACCCCACTATTCAAAAGGTGTATAAAAGTTTTGTTTTATCCTTGAAGTTTTGGTTTGGAGTGTCCAATCTTGGTGTTAATGAGTTCATATTAAAAAAAGTATTTCCGTTAAGTTTTCATCTTGCCATAATAAAATAGATCAGGTCTTGTAAATGTTCTTTTATTCAATTTATTTTTTTTTTATTTTTAGACCAATTAAAGAGTGTTTTGTGTTAAAACAAGTTTTGTGAGATCCATAGGATACCCTTTTTTTTTTAAAGTGTTTACAAGTGAAGACAAGTTAGAAAATAGGTTTTTAGAATTCAAAAACTTGAACCTTGATTTCAATCCCTTGAAGGTGATCGGGAGTCAAACTAGTGGGCAACTTGTCGTCTATTTTTAAACAAACAAAAAATATTTTTTAAAAAAAGATATGTGCTTTAAAAACAATAATTCAAATGCTAGCAAAATTTGTTTTATTACAAAGTATAAAGTTATTTGTATTAAAAAATTTTCATCATTCTTATACACTGGATTTTAAACTCTTAATTATTATTATTTTTATTTTCTTAGAATTAATTTTAATTCTTATATTTAATTTTTATTGATTCACATTAATTTTAATTAAAAAGAAACTAAAATCCATAGTGCTTTTACTATTCATTATACTATAGTCAAAGACACAATGCACCGTGGATTGTTATAATGCAAAAGTTATTGACCTTTAGGTGTGTAAAAATACAATATGGTACCTATTTTTTTATATTTGATTCCTATAGTTTTAAATATTTACATTTAAGTCATAAATATCATTTCTATTGCATTTCAATCTTTAAATGTTGAGATAAGAGAGGTAAAGTCTTCGAAAAGGGGGAGGAGAGAGATATTTTGGTTAGTCATATTTGGATAAAAAAAACCAATGTTTTGTATTAATGTGTTTGTCTTAATGAGGGGTACTTAATGAAGGTGGTTTGAATCTTTAATTATACTAGCAAAAGTAAATCAAGGTTTGAAAAAAATATTTTTTTATTTGATCTTATTTTTAGTTTTAAAGGTTGAGGGTGTTTTAGGGTTGTAAATGGCAGGGTTAATAAGGTTCCAAAGTTGTTTTTAGGTGAAATGAAGGGGTTTTAGATGTCAATACCTTGAAACCTGATTTATGGATATTGAAAGTGGCTGAAAATTGTTACATTGGAAAACATGTTATTGGCCTAAGAGAATGACATGTCATCCATACACACACTCACGCATATATAAAAGAAAACTAAGTGTGTGGCTCTAGCTAGGCTTAAGTATGCATGGGTTTTCTATAGGCTAAGTATGCTAACCTTGTAGTCTTGGCCCATGCATATATAGCCTTTTTTGTCGGTTTTTTTTCTTAAAATAAAATCATGATGCGACTTAAGAAAATGTTGAACAAGTAAATTCAGATTCTGGTGTAAGTTGGATCAAGCTAAAATTTTACTAAAAATTCTTATAGGTATTGTTCTATATTGGATTAAAATTTTAGGTCAATCAAAGTTTGGAAATGCATTACGATACATGTTAAAAGGTCATGTATGGATTTTGCTATTTTTTTACTTATAAACTTTTTATTTGAAAATGATTCTTTTCCTAATGATACAAGGATATTCAATAACTTATTTTGAAGAGTTTTTTATTCTACAAGGATTTTAATATTCCAAAATCATTTTCTTACAAAGATTACTTATCTAACCTAGCTATACAAGAAAAAGAGGGTTGATGGTATTTAATAGAAGATTATTTTGCTTGTTTTGGATAATTTCCTTGTTAAAAAAAAGAGACTAAAAAAGATGACTATAAAGAGAATTAATATATGTTATTCTCTTACCATGAATTGCAATGATTGTTTTATATAAGGAAGCTAAAGGGTAGTAGAATAAGGGATCTAATTCAGCAATTAAAACAAGTTTTTCTAGCTAATTTGGGACATCAAGAGGAGGCTACAACTATCCTCGGGCTTTTAGGATGTTAAATCCGACCATAAGGATTTTTAGGCAAGAAAAGAAATTGTTTTGGGCTATTTAATCCTGTTTCATGAAAAATTATATTTATTATTTGGGTGTTGTGTTATTTTCATTATTTTTGACATGTTTTAATTTCGACTTTTACTTTAATTTGGGTTCATGAAAGCCTATTAGTCAATGTTTAGGGTTTATTAAGTGTTTTGAGCTTTAGTTTTTGTTGGTCTTCGTTTCGGTCTTTAGGTATATGATCTATTAGGGTTGTATTTTTTTAGTCTATTTAAGTTGTTTATTGTTGTCAAATTTAAGGCATCCATGGATTATTGAATAAAATTGGTATTTTACTTGGAGCAACATGTTTTTCTCTTTGTTTAAACAAAAAACAATCAAACTTATAAAAATACAATTGGCTTTGTGGTGTTCTTTCTTATACTTCTCATTTTCAGTTTGCTAATCATTGGATAGAGTTTTAAATTATAATAGTGTTGGTGCCTCAGTTGAAAGTAATTATTTCATCATACTCTTTTATCAAATTTGATTTTTTACTTTCTATAATTATGTCAATCTTGGTTATAGGTTTTTTGATCTTTATATCTATGAGATTCGCATCGGTTGGTATAAGAGCTAGCCTTTAAAAATCAAGGTATATCCTATATTTCTTTATGATTTGTTTGGATTCCACACTAATTCTTTTAGTTTATCTTCTTATTTGCTTTAGCTAAAGTTTCTTGGTGTCAAGCGCTTATAATTTGGGTTTTTCTTTCTTTCTACTGTCTAGTTTGAATTATTGGGTCTTTGATTTAAAACAAAAAAGCAAGGTCATTTATTTTTTTTCAATTTATCTTTTTAGAGTTAAATAAAAAAAAAGAAACAATTAGATCGCAATTCAATAGGGGCCGATTCATTCAGATAACAAAGTAAATTGAAGTTTTCATGTTTTGGTCTCATTAAAATTAGTTAGGTACCTATAGTTTTAGATTTGAAGTTTTAGGTCAAAATTCCTATTCCACAATATTTTTATATAATATCTTTCTTGTCTTCCATTTCTTTTTTCTTATTTGTGTCCTGTATCCACCAAGAGAAAGGGAACAAATAAAGGTTCTTGCTCAAGAACGCAGATACTTATCTTGTATGTTTGGGGTTTTGAGGCAAGAATTTGATAAGTTAAAAGAACAAGTCTATGAATGGCAAGCTTTAAAGAGAGAAAAGCAACAATACTGAAAGGATAAAAGATGAAAGAGACTATTACTTTTATACAAAGTTGTTGAAGGCGAGTGTTGGCATGAAAAGAGCTATGAAGGCTTAGAAAAAGGCCTCTGAAACATCCATGATACCTAGTAGTGATTCAAGGATGAATCATTTTGAAGAGAGAGAGAGAGAATGATACAAATCAAGAAAATGTTGAATAAGGAAATTTAGATTCCAGTGTAATTGTGCCTACCATCTAGTTTTATTTTATTAAACATAACTCTCAATCTGACTTGGATCAGATTAAAATCTTACTAGAAGTTTTCAGAGGTATTGTTTTTATTGGGTTAAATTTCAAGTCAACCAAAATTCAAGAAGGCATTGCAATACATGTCAAAAGGTCATGTATGAATTTTATTATTTGTTGTCTTTTGAATTGTGAATTTCTTATTTAAAAATGATTCTTTTCTTAATGATACAAAGATATTCAACAAATTATTTTTGAAAATTTTTTAGTTCTACAATGATCTTGAATGAATAACAACATAGATTTAAAGTGTGGAAATGATTCTTGTAATGTTCCAAAATATTTTTCTTAAAAAGATTCTTTATTTATCTTAACTACACGAAGAAATTAGGGCTAGTGGTGTTTAATGGCATGATAATTTTGGGAAATTTTCTTGTTAAAAAAAAATTTCTTATGGATTCCTTTTAGCAATCCATAAAAGGGAATTAATATGTGTCATTTTCTTTCTATGAATTGTAAGGATTTTGTGCTACATAAGTAAACTAAAAGGGTGTCAGAACATGGATCTAATTCAATAATTAAAGCAAGAGTTTTCTTAGCTAATTTGGAACATCAGGGGAGGCTACAACTATCTTAGGCCTTCTAGGATGCTAAATTTGACCATAAAGGATTCTAAGCATGGAATGCAATTATTTTGGGCTATTTAAAAATTATTTCATAAAGAACTATATTTATTATTTGGGTTTTAGGTTATTTTCATTATTTTGAACTTGTTTTAGTTTTAATTTGGGCTTTACTTTAATTTGGGTTCATGAGAGACCATTAGTCATTGATTAGGATTTATTAAGTATTTTGGGCTTTAGTTTTTGTTGGGATTTTTTTTGGGCCTTGGGTCAATAATACATGAGGTTTATTAGGGTTGTTTGTCGAGTCTACTTAAATTATTTATTGTTGTCAAATTTGAGACAGTCATGGATTATTGAATAAAATTTGTGTTTTGCTTAGAGCAACACATTTTTATCTTTGTTTAAACAATGAACAATTAAACTTATCAAAATATAATTGATTTTGCGGTGTTCTTCCTTAAATTTCTCATTCTTGATTAGCTAATCCTTGGGTAGTGGTTCACATTCCAATAATGTTGGTGTCTTAGTTCAAGGAAATAGTTTTGTCATAATTTTCTATGAAATCTAAGTTTGGGCTTTCCAGGATTGGGTTAATCTTCCTTATGGGTTTTTAGATCTTTATATCCATGAGGTTTGTATCAATTCTTTTTTAAATAAATAATTACAATGTTTCAAAAATCATTCAATTATATCATTTTTAAGTGAAATTATAAATATGAAAGTGCCACCTAGTTTCTTCACTTTTTCACTTTATTCTCTATGTTTTGATATTTCCAATCTTAACAAATTATACTTAATTGCCATCAATTTTTCCAATAAAAGCTCAAATAAAAAAGAAAAAAGTTTGATAACTAAAATAAATAAAAAATTACTACTAAAATCCACAATGATTTATGAGTGTGTACACAATATTTATTTTTACATGAAACCTCTATCTCTTTTAGTTTTTCTTTTGTGATGAAATGTAATAAACAATTTTCAATACTAGCTACAAGACCTAGAGACAGTAGGGTTAGGAGTCCAAACAACATCCTTCATAGTTTTCTTAAAAACAAGTTTCTTATTCTTAATTTCCTTTAAACCTTAAAATACAAGAATCTGAAATTTTGAACCTATAATACCCTTTAGAGCACCAAGACCTAATTGTTCCCTTTAAAGCTTGAGTAACTCCAGTTAATGAGATGCGTATTGACTAGACAACAAAGCTTTTGCCTAATTTTGATACCGATTACATGGTCACATGTCCTTACCAATACAAAATATATTAAAAGATCTGGAAAAGTGAAATCTGTGTTTTGTAGTGTTCCTCCTGATCCAAATACATTTTTCATTAGACTAGTAATATGGACAGTGCAATTTGTTTCATTTTGATCATCAATTTTTATTTTATTTTGTAATTTCTCTTTCTTAAGTTACATCAACATAAAACTGTATTGAGATTTCTTTTAATTTGTATTATCTTGCATATATGAAGTTAATGGATCAATGTTTTTTTTTTTTGTTTTTACCTGGATCTTCTTTTCTAAAGAATGACTAAAGATAGAGTGATAACCCTATGTCTCTAGCCTAGTCAAGCATTGAGTCCAGACATATGTGGGTCTGGCGAGTTGCCAGACCCATCATCCCTGATGAGATGGTTAAAGATATTTTACTCATACGTGTTAGAGATTTTTTACTCTAACGAGTCAGAAATATTTTACTTACACTTTGGCCCCTTCTTTTTAGAAAGAGACAAGCCACATGGGCTTTAAAAAAGACCATGAAAATCCTTTAAGGAAAGATTGTATGGCATATCTATTCTTAAAATTCTTTTCTAAAATATGATTGTATTTTCTCTCAATCGATGCTTATTTATACATTAGAGAGTCCTTAAATTCATCAAAGGAAGACATTAGCCACTGATCTTTTTGGTTAGGAAGAATCGATCATATTTTCAAAAGAAAGAGATTAAACAATTATTCAGGACATAAGCCTTGGCCTATAATCTTAAAAGAAAGTTCTGAAGCTCATCAGTGGCATCGTCTGTGGGGATTGATCGAAAGGCCATCATTTGTTTTTTCAAGATTCGGGTTATTGAAACCTCTAATCAACATCAAAGGTATATTATAAAAGCACTATTGGAACGAGATGTGTCTTGACTTTTCTTACGGTTATTGGCATATTTGCTTCATTGGTGTATCGACAATTCTTCATTACATAGGAAAGTCTATGCAATAATTTTATCACTCTAAGTCGGAGTAGGATTTTCTTCTACTTGCCCATGGGCTTAGTAAGGTGAAAAAATTCAAGTTATACGTATGTCAACTCTATAAACGGATTTGGAGCCTTGAGATTTTGAAAAGCCTTCAATAAGTACTAGTGGAGTGTTGGTTCAAACCATATAATTCAAAAAGTCTATTTGGTGACTGCCTAAAAGACATCTACTGGAAAAACTCTGTCCTCTCATGATACGATCCTGACAATAAAAAATCAATCAGATTCGGATTCTGACGTAAAATGCACAATTATCTATTTTAACAGTAACAATCATAATTCTCAATTCGACCATTGGATCGAGCTGACATTTTATGTAGAGTCTCCTGACATGTTGTCCTACCTTGGATTAAATTCCTGGCCAATCAAAGTTCGTTAAGGTATCGTAATATTGGTCAACAAAAGTTATATGAATTTTGTTATTTACTTCCTTTTGATTTGTGGACTTTCTATTTAGTTAGGATTCTTTTTCTACAAGGATGTGACAGCTGATTTTAGAAATTTCCTAGTTTTGCAAGGATATTTAAAAGGCAACAACATAGTTTCCACATGTGATATAGACTCCATATTAATATGGAATCTTTATGGTGTATGAAAACAATTATTCTATCCTTATTATGGTAGGAATCTATCATTAAATAAGTTTCCAAGTCAGCTAAGAATACTTTGCAAATAAGGAAACTAAGAAGGAGGCAACTTCAGATTTGATTCTCCTAGCTTATATGGGTCTTCTAAAATGCAGGAAATTTGATCCTATCATATTTAGGATATTAAATTTGGATTTATTATTGTTATTATTATTTTCTTCTTAGTTTAGGGTTTATTTATATTTTTTGGGTTTAATTGTAAATGGATATAATATAAGTCCATATAAGAGGTCCATTAGGATTTGTTTCAGTCTAGAGTCAGTATAAATAAAGCATAACCAGACATATAAGTTAAACAATTTAGATTAATAAAACTTCTTGTTTCTCGCACGTGTTGTGTATTGATGAGATAATCTCCCTTCCTTGGTTCTTTAAAGAACTGAAAAATAACTTATCGAAGAACAACTGACTTCATGGTGTCATCCTTATACTTCTTGTTCACGAATCAATATTCGTTGGGTAAGGGTTTTCATTTCCAATAGTGCTGGTGCGTAGGTATAAGTTATCTTTGTGTCACACTCCTATCAAACCTAATTACTTAGCTTCCCAGGAATTGGTGTCTTTGTGTGTAGATTGCTTGATCGCATGTTTAAGAGGTTTGCATCATTTGGCATCAAAGCTTGGCTCTATTAATCAGGTTATATCCTTTTATTTCTTATTTTTTTGTTTATACCTTCTGCATCAATTTTTCTTTGCGTTGTCTTTGTTTCGGGTTTGATCTTGTTTCAAATCAATTTCGGTCAGATTGTCTTCTTTCTATGTTATTCTTCATTAGTTGTGTTGAATTGAGTATTTTGGGATTAAAAAAAAGGGTGTCATATTATTCTTTCTTACCATAATTTCTTTTAGAGTAAATTAAAATCAGAAAAAGTTATGTAGGACAAAGGGGTTTGTTTCGCTTCTGTTTTGTGTCCACTTAACAAACCATATTGTAATTATGTCAAAATTGATATTCTGGTTATTTAGGGTGAAATCGCATAATGTATCAATTTTCAACTAATTTGGACATCATTTGGTTTAGTAACTAATTCAGGTTTTAAAGGAGTTGATTCGTGTTAATTTCGCATCTATATATCAAATCAATTCAGAATTAAATCAAACTTGATATTCTAGTTTTTTTGGCATGAATTTGCTCTAAATATCAAATTTCAAACCATTTGAAAGTTGTTTGGTTTAGGGTCCTTTTTTGGGTCTGAAGGGGTTTGTTGCATTTGTCAATTGAAAATCCATGTAATTTTGGGTCAGTTTTCAATCTCAGTGTCTTCTTACTTTCTTTACTGTTATTAGCTTTTGTTTTAGGTTTTAATATCAAAAACATAAATACAAAGGGAGTATTACAATCATGATTTCATGTATTCTGATGAGGTATTACAGTGAAAGAAGAAGAGGATTCAAAAGGAAATGTGGTATCAAAAAGGGAGAAATAAAGAGATTAATGTTCTCAAAAAAGAAGCCAAGAGTCTATCTCATATTCTAGGAGAGATGCAACAAGAACTTGATGTGTTAACGACATTATTCTATGCCAGCAAGCTTCAGAAAGAGAGGAGAAAAAATGCCACAATGATGATAGATGAAAGAGAAGGGCTGTTACTTTCATCCAAAGTTGTTGGCGATGATTGTTGCTAAGAAAAAAAACTCTAAGGCTTCAAAAAGAGGCTAAAACTTTGCCCCTTATCCTTGTTAATGATTTGACAATGATTCATCTTAAAAAGAGATGGAATGATACGATCCGTGCAATGAAAAAAACAATCAGATTTGGATTCTGACAGAAAATGCGAAAGTGTCCAGTTTCATATAAACCATCATAATTCTCCATTCAACTGTTGGATTGGGTTGACATTTTATGTGGAGTCTCCTGACATGTTGTCCTACCCTGGGTTAAAATTTCAGGTCAATCTAAGTTCGGAAAGACATTACAATACTGGTCAATACATGTTGTGTGAATTTTGTTATTTACTTCCTTTTAACTTGTAGACTTCATATTTGGCTAGGATTTGTTTTCTACAAGGATGTGGCAGCTGGTTTTGGGAATTTCCTAGTCTTGCAAGGATATTTAATGGATAACAACATAGTTTTCGTGTGTGATATAGACTCCATATTAATGTGGAATCTTTATGGTGTATGGAAACAATTATTCTATCCATATTATAGTAGGAATCTATCATTAAATAAGTTTCCAAGTCAGTTAAGAATACTTTACAAACAAGGAAACTAAAGATGAGGCAACTTCAGATTTAATTCCCCTAGCTTATATAGGACTTCTAAAAGGCAACAAATCTGATCTTATCATATTTAGGATATTAAATTTGGATTTATTATTGTTATTATTTTTTTTCTTAGTTTAGGGTTTATTTATATTATTTGGGTTTAATTATAAATAGGCATAATATAGGTCCACATAAAGGGTCCATTAGGGTTTGTTTCAGTCTAGAGTCAGTATAAATAAAGCATAACCAGACATGTAAATTAGACAATTCAGATTAATAAAACTTCTTGTTTGTCGCATGTGTTGTGTGTTGATAGGATAATCTCTCTTCAATGGTTCTCTAAAGAACTGAAAAATAACTTATCAAAGAACAACTGACTTCGTGGCATCATCTTTATACTTCCTGTTCTTGAATCAATATTCATTGGGTGGGAGTTTTCGTTTCCAATAGTGCTGGTGCCTAGGTACAAGTTATCTTTGTGTCACACTCCTATCAAACCTGATTTGCTTGGCTTTTCGGAAATTGATGTCTTTACGTCTGGGTTGATTGATCGCGTATTCAAAAGGTTCGCATCATCCTCTTAGAATTAAGACTATGATCTTAGCAAAAATATCATTAAAATTGATTATACCTCAAAGGTAAATATAAATGTACTATGGTCTATGACTAAAAATATAAGTTTCTTATATATAAATTAAATTGTTCAAAGTAACGATGTTTTCTATTCTCTAGGTTCTTCCTAGATAGATAGCCCATCGACCTTCAAAGGATGGGATGGATTCTCTCCCCCAAATGTGATTGCAGATTTACTTTGGAAGGAATCAAACGTTTTCCTAGTGCTACAACATAATTTACTTTGGAATGAATTGATATAATTTCATTTGTGCAATCGCAGATCTGTCTAAGGATAGGATAAACATTGCCTCATAAACATTAATGGATATAGTCTCCCTAAGGGGATAGCCTTCAACCTTCCATAAATGGATGGATTCACTTCCCCTAATGTGATTGCACATTTACTTTGGAAAGAATCAAACATATCCCTAGTGTTATGACACAATTTATCTTGGAAGGGATTAACGTGGTTTCCCTAGTGCAATCGCATATCTCTTCAAGGTTGGGATAAACATTGCCTCAACAATAGGGATAGATACGGTCTTTCTAGGGTGATAGCCCCTCAGCCTTCTAAAGATGGGATGAATTCACTCACCCTAGTGTGATTACACATTTACTTTGAAAGGAATCAAATGTCTCTCTATGGCTATGACACAATTTACCATGAAAAGGATTGACATGGTCTCCTTGGTGTAATCACACATCTCTCCAAGGATGTGATAAACACTACTTTAGCAACCAGGATGGATACGGTCTCCTCAATGTGATAGCCCTTCAACCTTTCAAGGGTGGGATGGATTCACTCCTTTTAGTGCTATTGCACATTTACTTTGGAAGGAATCAAACATCTCTCTAGTGCTACGACATAATTTACCTTGAAAAGGATTAGCGTGGTTTTCGTAATGTACTCATAAATCTCTTAAATGATAGGACAAACACCACTACAATAGTAGGAATAGGTTCCATTCACCTGATACACTTGCTCTTCCTCCAAAGATAGGACAAACAAGGCCTTAGCAAATATGTTGTGTTCTTCTAAGAAAGATAACCATAAGCTCCTTCACGGATTAAATTTGAAGTTTCTCAATGCAACTTACTACCTAGAGGCTTCTTAACAACCTATTATAGATAAATCTAAACTAAAAGGTGGAAGCCTACAAGATCTTTTCTCAATTCCAAGGAGGAGGTAGAACCCTTCTAAATATTGTTAAGGTTAGATGATTTGAAACTTAAAAACCAGAAATGTTTAACTAATTACAAGTGTCAGACCTAAAAACATTTAATTAATTACGAGCTTTAGACCTATAAATGCTTAAATAAGTATGGGCATTGGACTAAGATAAAATCTCTATAAGAACTTTAGACCCTTGCAACTCAAAATTGATAGTGAGATAAGTCAATTCTATAAAAGAGAAATGATGTACATGTTACATGAATAAATCCCACAAGATTGGGGCTAGTGTGTGTGTGTGTGTGTGAATAGAGGTTTAATAATCTCACTCAAGTTCCTTGGCTAGATATTCCTCATACTAGACAGCAGCGGCCCTGACTAGGAACACGTCTGTAAAATCCAGAACCAAGACTAGATAAAAGGCTACACTGAAAGCCACTTGCATTCCCCTATGACAGGTTGAAGAAATACATGTTGAACATGACAAGAAATATCATATCTCCCACAGTCTCATTCAAAGCCACTGACCCTCTAAACAATTCCTAGAACTCTTGAAGAGAGTCCCTTAAAGCTTCTAATTTAGCCTGGGAATGCTGGGTTTCTTCCACTGCAGCAGTAAGCTTAGCCCACAGACTAGCTTGAGTGGTCCTCCCTTCAAGGATCTCCTATCAGAGAAGATCCACTTGGTTATAGGAAGCCTAAAGCAAATTTTCACTAGAGCTCAGCTAAAGGGAAATGCCCTATACTTGGTCCTTTAACATAGAATAGGCCACCTCAAGGTTCTGCAGTTCGGCTTTTATAATAGCTTTTTCCCTTTTAAGTCGTTCGATGGCAGTTTGTTTGCCATTTTCGCAACCATGACCTCTTTCACATGACTCTTTGCAGCCACCCAGCACCTCCTAGAATGGAAGAACATCATGAAACCTAAAAAAAAAGATCCATTAAGTTAAATGCCATTTGGCCAGTTAAATCCAAGTGGCGATGAAAGCTTTCATCAGACATCGTAGAGATGTCCGACGCGATGGTGAGGATTCTTTTCAGCACTTTCACCACCTCGAGATCAGTCTCTCTAAGACCCAACTTTCAACCAACATCAACCTCCATGACCCGCCTTTATTCATCCTCCAAGGAGGGAAAATTGAAGGCAACATGACTAAGAGCCAAATAGGAAAAAACATCCTTGAACTCCTCAAGGCCAACCCTAATGGAAGACCCAATTACTTCTTCCTCTACCGGTAGAACAGGAAAATAAGGAAAATAAAATTCCACCAGAGGAGCCTCAATAGATGAGACCAGAACACAGGATTCCATCAGGGAATAAACCCTCCTCTTTTTAAAGCAGGCGATAACAACCGTAATCATTATAAGAGGAGTCAAATTTGCTTCTTTCCTAGCTGGGGGGAAATCACTACCCTAACTTTTATGGGGGTTATAACTCCCACCGTTGTCTCCTCAAGGATAAAACCCTCAGCAGGAGGGAGTTCACCAACTATGATGGGGTAGTCCTTCATCACTTTTTCATCACTGCCTCCATCAGCGATAAGACACAAAGACCTTCTGAGTGACCTCTTTTCCACAAACCTTCCTGAACTTTCTCCTTCTCATTTAGCTATTAGTCCTGCTAAGAAACAAAAACACAACAAAGATAGGAAAAAATGAACTTAGCTACAAAGAAACAAAAAGATAGGAAAAGCAACATACTATGCAAGGTAGCCTGGTAGTATCCTATGGCCATCTTATTAACTTCATATTTAGTTGAAGTCGAGGCCAATACAACACAGGTTTTCTCCTCATTCGAGCTCAAACAAAGCTTGTCATTTACTTCATAGGAGGGACCCTCTAGTAACGGGAACATCCCTAGACTTCTTGCAGCCTCTCTCTAGGATTAACTATCTTATTGTATCATACTACCAACCATCTCCTCCTCCACTTCTTGACATGTGTTGGCTTTCCAGACAACATCCCCTTCATAGTGCTAGTGGGTCTATTGGCGAAGGTAAAAAATCAATATGTGTCATTGCCAACAACCAATTGGTAGCAGTTTTTTAAAATATTAACCGTAGGTTTGAGCCCAAAGAACCTATAAAACTTTTCAAATAAGGACAAAATTGTCCACCTTTTAGGATGCAACTGACCTACACCCAGCTTATAGTAACTAAACACCTCCTTTGCGAACCCTTAAAGAGGGAAAGAATACCCCATTGCATACATACAGATAAGGTAGTGATTTCAAAGTAACCTTGGGTGGAACCTAGGGTCTATTAGCTAATACGCTTAGTAGAGACGGGTATTTGAGCCACATACTCTCTCTATTGGTTGTGAGGTATATATTTTATATCCTCAACATATATGTTATTGAGAATATCATCCTTAGGAGTCTGAATCAACCACCCTCTGTCTTAAGCATCTCTAACAATGGCAGGAGAATAACTCTTAGAAGAGAGGTTGTTCGCCTCCCTACCAGAGAAGGACGCCGATGTACCACCCCTTTTGTTCTAGGACCCAGTCTAATAGGTCCTTATCCCCTACTGTTTCTTTTAGGCTCTAGTTGAAACTTGAACTCCTCTTTTGAGGTAGGAGCACTTCTCTTTTTGGAGACAGATCGAACATTTCTAAGGTCCATTTATTCTATTTAAAAGAAAGAAAATGAAAATGGTTTTGGTAAAGGTAATGTCTAAAATGGGTTTTTTCTCCTCTCAAGTTAAAGTATAGATAATTTGAGGTCTCTGGAGCAGTTTTTCAGAAATCACAAAAAATAAAAGAAAAGAAAAGTCAAGAAGCATGAACAATTAGGGTTATAAAAAGAAATTCTTTTCATTCCCACCATCAGATGCGAAACCTTTCATGTCATCACAGATCTCAAGAAGTTTACTCAATTACTACGTTGAAAGCTAGTCACCATTTTATTTCTCAAGGAACATCTCCTCCCTATAAAGATGAGCAACCTAGATTGAGGATCCCAAATGACACACAAGGTCTTATGGAGATGGTAAAAAGACTCCCATCTACTACTGATAAAGACTCCCAAAATCTTTATGTATAATGCATAAAAATATTGAGGGGCTACTGATATATTGAGAGGCCACTAATAGATCAATGTTTTTATTTTATTTTTACATGGATCTTTTTTTCTAAAGAAACTAAAGATAGGGTGATAACCCCACTTTTTTAGGCTTAGCCAAGTGTTAGGCGTAAGCATATGTGGGTCTAACGAGCTGTCAGATCCACCATCCTTAAGCTTACCCAAGCGCTGAGCCCATAGTTTTTTTGACTCCATGAATTCTTAGGCTCCATGATTGGACTATAAGTTAGAGATATTTTACTCCTTGATAAGTTAAAAGATATTTTACTCCTTAACAAGTCAAAAGATATTTTACTTATATATTTGCCCCTTCCCATTATAAAAAAAGAAGAAGAAGACAAGTCATATAGGCTATAAAAGGGGCCATGAAAATCCTTCAAAAAGGTTTGATTTTTTCTTGAACTCCTTATAACATATCTATTCTTAGAATTTTTCTCTAAAATATGATTGCATTTTCTCTCAAACGATATTTACTTAAATATATGAGAGTTCAAATTTATCAAATATGAGCTTTTACAGGGATCAAACACTAGCCACCAGCCGCTTTGGTAAATTAAATTGTCAGAACTAAGAGATTAACCAATTATCCAAGATATAAGTCTTGGCCCCCAATCTCAAGGGGAAGTTTTGAACCTCATCAAAAGTGTCAATGAATATTTTGATGATGAATTAAAGATCAATTTTATAAAAAATAAAAATTTATTTGTAGTTAGAAAATAAATTAAAAAGGAAGGAAGGACTAGATTTAACAAAAAAAAAAATTGACCCCATTTGAATATTGGTATAGAAAACTTCAATTTACTCTCTAAAGCTGTGCTTTATCTATTATTTGATCAAGAATGAAAGATATGTCATTTGCCATAAATTTCAATGTTTCATCTGTTTAGACAAAGAATATTGGAGCAACTCCTTTTAAAAACAGCCATATGCTCCTAGGCTTTCT
>Ga0325403_1000991_pt1 | contig 22608 bp, 12 predicted proteins | sample PopdelMetagenome_19_FD_205665 | JGI IMG/M metagenome (GOLD analysis project Ga0325403, IMG submission 205665) | Populus deltoides microbial communities from Bellville, Georgia, United States - Xylem-PdKOR-R4 | ecosystem: Host-associated > Plants > Phyllosphere > Stem > Wood/Secondary xylem... | reverse complement strand
AAAATCTTCATAAAATACTCACTAATCATGAAAACATCCCCAAATAATAATAATTAAAAATCAAAAAATTTTAAAAAAATTAAATGGACATTGATCTATTTATTTAGTATTTTATAAAAAAATCGTCCCCAAGGGACGTAGCGTGATGGTAAAGGGTTTGAGATCTGCACAGCAGGTCTTGAGTTCGAGTCAGGGCGTGCACCTCTTGTAAGAGCCTGGGACAGCCAGGGTTTTACTTCCTTACCTGGGCCCACAAAGTGCGCTTTCCGGGGGGTGAGGTTTCCTCGAATCCAAAAAAAAAAATTTATAAAAAAATCATCATCATCGAACTTTTTTCATCAGATAAAATCATTCAAAACTTAGATTGATCATTTTAATTGCTAGAATGTGATCGACTAATAACTTTTTTATTCTTTGGCTGTTGTCAATTAAATTTCTTTTTCTTTTCTTAAACTCAAAAAACTAAAAAATAAATAATATGAACTTTTGAACAAAAAAATGCTATTTTTTTTTATATATTGACCATGTATTTTCCTTGTATTTTATATTATGATTCTTTTTATTTTTATTTTATCTTTCTACTTTAATTTTAATATTGCAGTCATTTTTATTTTAATTTTATCGTTTCACCATAATTTTAGACCTTATCCTATGAAATTAGGCCACAAGAGAATCAAATAAAAAAAATAAAATTTTAAAAAATAAAATTAAAACTTAATTAACTTAAAAACTAGTTAACTGGATAAATCCTAGACTGAGTTTAAAAATTATAATAAATAGAATTAAGGTTATAATTGATGGTTATTATCGGTAAAACATAACATTGATAATGAACTATATTTGTAGTTAACCCTAATTTTTTAGTTCTAATTTTTTCATCCTTATTTTTTTATTTAACAGGTGTAATTTATGTCACAAAATCCAATCTGTTGATTTCATGAATTAACATAATTAGTAGATTTTTCATATTTAATCGTTTCGTGAAATTAAAATCAGAGTAGAGGGCCAATATGAGTAATTTTTCTCTTAGGATTAAAACAAATTAATAAATTATATGTATTTGAAAAGTTAATTTTAACTAAAAAGATATATTTTTCTTTCAGGATGTAAGTCGTTTTTTTTTGTTTTTTTGTATAGTTAAAATACAAATGATTTAATTATATTAAAATTATAATAAATATTTTTAAAATTGCTTTGTGGCTGTGCGGATAGTATACCAGGGAAAAAAAAAAACTGTATCCTACGTGGCTTCTGGTAAGGGTCCCCTATGCGAGGAAGGATCTCCACCTAAAACGCTAAAACCCTAGCTCACAACCGCATAACAGGAACCCGAAGAACCCACCTTCTTCACTGTTCCAATCTGGGTAACTGTACACGACCCTAGCAATGTCAGATACACAACGAAGTATCGATGAATTAGAACCTCTAACATCATTAAATGAAGCCAAGCTCGAAGTTGAAGAACAAGTATCGGAGGAGGAAGATTCTTGGTCATCAGACTCTGAAATTGCCGACGCGTTAGACTGGTTAGATACCAGAAACGACGACGATTCAATTGACAGCTCGATCACTCTCAATTCACGCCGTCCTAATGCTCACGGCGGCCTTCACTCGCGTCCTAATTCTTCAACTCTTCAACCTCTCTCTAATCGCAACCAGAAGTTCTCGCATCATATCCGCGCTTCTCCTTTAGAGGTATTAATTTAATTAGTTTTTATTTTATTATATTATTTTTTACGTGTGATTTTGATTTCGTGTAGGAATGGGAAGGGAGAGTGAAAGTTGGAATGTCGAATTCAGTTACGACTGCCATTCGCCATAGTGTGAGAGAGATGGCTATTGGGAAAACTAGAAATACCGAGAAAGCCGATCGCGCTACTGTTGAGCAGGTGATGATTATTTGCTAGAATTTGTTCAATTTTTTTTTTTAATTATTGCAAGGAAAGTGTGTAATCTGGCGTGTTGCTGTGCAGGCTATCGATCCTAGAACGCGTATGGTTTTATTTAAAATGTTGAATCGCGGTGTGTTTAATGATATCAATGGCTGCATTTCAACAGGAAAAGAGGTAGAGAAGGGCATTACTGGTTTCATATTATTTGTACCAGTTCTGTGTTGTTGTTTGAACTTTTTGTCTCTGATTCGTGGCAGGCAAATGTTTATCATGCAACAAAATCTGATGGTCAGGAACTAGCGATCAAAGTGTACAAAACTTCGGTCTTGGTTTTTAAGTAAGTTCAGGGCGGATTTAGTTGTTAAGAAAGGAGTGATTGTAACGTTTGATGTTAAAGATATAAAATAGGGTGCTACACAGTTAACAGTTTATGTGAGATACAAACAAATTGGAAGTAGAAAAACCACGGAAAATGTTCTTGAATCGGGATACTGTTGTTTAGCTTCTGATTTCCTTGTTTTATTGTCTCTTAAATAAATTTTTTCTCAAATAGCAGTCAAGCTCCTTAATGATTGTCAGTGGTGGTAGATGTTGTGCCAGAAATAGCTTTATGGATTGCCCTTGTGTATTTGCGTGCATTTTTTCTTTCTTATACCTACATGTATTTGATTCTCTTTGACAAAAAATAAATTATCTTATTTCTTTTAAACAATTATAGAGATCGAGATCGGTATGTACAAGGTGACTACCGTTTCCGACATGGATATTGCAAGCACAATCCCAGAAAAATGGTAAAGACGTGGGCTGAAAAAGAAATGAGGAATCTTTTGAGGTAAGACCAACATTCACCTTTACATTTTTCATGACACTGCAAGGTTACTTATTGCTGCAAAATCTGTTTGCCTATCATACATGGTTCAAACTTTAAAGATAGACCCTATTTTTGGTCATCCATTAGTATTTGTTTCTGTGATCCGGCTAAGGAAGAAAATAATCTTATAAATACACTTCGAATCTAATTTATTCCACCAATTACATTGGGATTTTATGTGTTTTCAACTTCATTGTGAGCTACAGGCTAAAAGCAGCAGGAATCAGGTGCCCAACACCCGTCCTTTTGAGACTTCATGTTCTGGTCATGGAATTCATAGGTACTTTTCTCTTTTGTGTTTGTTTGTTTGTGCATGTATTTCAAGACATCTCCACATCAATATGCCATGAGAAAGATAATCTGCTTTATATATCAAAGCCATCAAACTATTTACCTAAAGTTCCTCTTGTGTAGGATAAAGTTTGTTTCTTGTATATTACTACTTTGTGGAGGTAATGAGAGTTTTCTTGGTGATAATCTGCGTTGTAGGAAAAAATGGCTGGGCCGCTCCTCGTCTAAAGGATGCTGCCTTATCTTTGGACAAGTTGCGTGAAGGTTATATGGAGGTGTGTAGGCTTTTGGGTTTTTATATTATCATCATTATAGGGTAGAAGTCTGAAATAACAGCTAAAACTTATCTAGTTAAGAATCTCATAGGCACTCTGGTGTGCTTGAATAACTTTCATAATCTAAGTTAAATCTTCTGATAATTAAAATAGCCTTCAGGTCCTTGTGTGGATCGATTTGGAGGAGCCTAAAACAAAACTTCTCCTAGGATGCCATGATATGGGCTGTCGCACATAGACAATAGATGCTTCTTCTTGTCACTTCATTTAGAATCAAGAAAAAGATTTAATGTTTGTATTTTGCTATTTTGTTTTTTGGTGATTGAAATAACTGCTTGCTGTGTATTTCTAGATGATTATTACCATGCGGAGTTTATATCAGAAGTGTAAGCTAGTGCATGGAGACCTCAGTGAGTACAACATCCTTTACTTGGAGGTGAACATCTCTTGCTTCCTCACTGAACAGATATCATGTCTTCACCAGGCATTTTTTTTCATTAAGACCACGGGAGAAAAACAAGAATAAATTAATTAAAAAAAAATACAATTGAAAGTTTGATTATGTAACATGATTAAAATTTGCATAGCTTTCTGGAAGATATTGAACTGATCACATCTGTTCCTGTGGATATTTGATCACAATTATTTTTCCTGTTTGGTAGGGTCGCTTGTATATAATTGATGTCTCTCAAGCAGTTGATCTTGACCACCCTCATGCCCTTGACTTTTTGCGTGAAGATTGTCTTCATGTTTCTGTAAGTGCTATCCACATGATGAATGGTTGTGGTTTCTTACTGTTATTACCTTTAGCAAAAACACAGGTGCCTGCCTGTTTTTAAGAAAGTGAATTAATGAAGATTGGTGCACGCAGGATTTCTTTAAGAAACATGGTGTAGCAGTCATGACTATCCGGGAGCTGTTTGACTTCATAGTGGATCCAACTATTAATGATGAATCCATTGACAGTTACTTGGAAGAGGTTTGCCTCCTTTCATGTGCTTGATTTTCTTAAAGACTATCATTGAGATCACTGCTGTGACCATTTATTTCTTTTTTCAGGTTCAACAAAAAATTTTGACAAGAGATTTGACTGCAGAGGATGAAATTGCTGACTCTGTATTTGTTCAGGTTATTATTAGTTTCCTTTAGAAAAAGACAACTGTGATTTTGTTTTCCTTATGAGGGGGAAAAAAAAACTGTATTTGTTCAGGTTCTTATCATGTTTGCCCAGTTTAATAATTTAAAAGGCCTTGCAAGTGAAGCATTCAATCTCAATTTCAAATTCTAATTTACCAATATACAACTCTTTTTTCAGTAATTTACTCAAATGTGAAATTTATTTTGGTCTTGGGAGGATTGACATTTGTAATATTTGGGATGCCTCATGTGGTGAGGATACAAAAATCTTTGAAACATGATATCATAATGGACATGTATATCTGGGATAGATCCTAATTTTGTGGAGTGTTTGTTGCTTTCTATGTAGTCATATATTCCGAAGACATTAGATGATGTCAAGCATGCTGAGGAGGATGTAAACCGGATAACAAGTGGCAACGATACTGGAGACATGTACTATAAGACTATTACTGGACTAAAGGAGGCTCTCTCAAACTCTTCTGCAGCCCAACAAGAAATGCAGCAAGTGGATGCAAACCCAGTAGAAGAGTCTTCAGTCATTCAGGATGGGCATTCAAACTCTCCTGAGAGCGAATCTGACCCTGGGACAGATTCAGAGGAAGAGGGCTCTGGTGATTCAGATGGGAGTGGTTCATCATCAGAAACCGAGAAACAGGATCCTGTTGATAAAAAAGCCGCGAGAAAAGAGAATAAGAAGAAGGTCAAGGAGGAGAAGAGGGAAGCTCGAAAGACTAAAACTCCCAAGGCTATGAAGAAAAGAAAAAAGAAAATGGCCAAAGCCAAAAAGACTAGGTAAACTCTTTGTAGCTGTAACATTTTGAATTTAAGCATGCAGTTCATATAGCCAGCAGGTTAGAGAAATCAATTTATTATCTACAGATCTACAACATGCGACACCTGTGCTACCATTTGTTTTATTTTACATCTTGGGCTAAGCTGATTTTGCCTTTTTTTTTTTATATAAGTTGCAAATGTGAGATAAATTAATCTCTATTTAGTTAGCATCATGGCTTGTTTTTTATTTGTTGCCCATGTCTTAGGGTTTGGAACCTCCAAATCAATTGCTTATCATCTCTCTTGTTAATGATGGGAGGGATTTGTAGATGGTGGTGGCTGAAGTAATTACTAGAACGATATATAAAACAAATTGAAAACAATTATTTTATTTTTCTTTTGTTTTATCTTACATGTTTGCTTCAAGAGGTGTTTTGAAAGAAGATGAGAAAATCCAAAACATTAATCAGTCGAGATTTCAATTAACAATGATGAATACCACAAACATGTTCCTTGCATTGCATCTGCCTTAAATTTTTTTTCAAGAAAATGTATTAAAATACTTTATTTTTTATTTTTTAAAAATTTATTTTTAATATCAAAACAATTTAAAAATACTAAAAAAAATTAATTTGAAATATATATTTTTTATTCCTTATTCTTATCAAAATGATCACAAATTTTCTTTTCAAGAAGGTTCGAAAATCGAAAGCTCGTATTGAACCATACTTGTGCCAAAATATAAGCCCAAATAGTTGTGCTGGGTTGGGAAGTAAAAATAACATGTTCAAATTGAGTTTGAGTGCGACCACAACCTATTAACGAGTACAGTACAAACTTTTTTTCATAATCGTAAAATCTGCATTATTATGTTCCATGCTTATCTAGGACCAGATCGATCTGGTATTTAAATCAGTTTAGGTTATAAAAATAAATAAAAATGAAAAACACAGCTGATTCTATAAAAAAAACTCAGTTTAACTTGCTGGCTCCATAGATCTAAATTTTATCAGATCAAAATTCTATTTTTGTATTATTTTTATTTTCATAGTATTTTCTTGATTAAAAATATATTAAAATATATATATATAAATTTATTTTTAATATTAACAAATCAACGATATAAAAATATAATAAAATTAATGTGAAACAAAAAATATTCAAAATCTCCCATTGCACGTCTATCCTAAACGTGCTTTTAACCCAAACTTTTAAGGTAGAATAATGCATTCCCAATAATTATTTTTGTCACGGCTTTTCTAATATAATTCACCCTACAAATTTATCTCAAGAAGGTGCTTCCTATAATTATTTTTTATAATGTTTGTTATGGTTACTTAAAGATATTATAACTCGTAATTATTTCAATTTTTTATAATTTAAATTTATATTTTTTTATTTAAAGTAATTTCTCACCACTATCATTGTTATAGATAAATTATTTAAATTATGAAAAGATAAAATAAATTTTAATGTTTTTATATTTTTGTAATGCTTTAAGTGAATCTACTTAAAATTTGTAATCAATCACTCATTAAGAAATGAACAAATATTTTCTTTTAAATAAAAATTATAACTATGTTATAATATTAGCAATTAGCATACTCATGAGCTAATTAGCAAAGTTACTAAATAATAAAATACATTATCAAAAAGTCTCTAAGCTTATGGATAAAACGACACCGTTTAAACAACAAATTCATAAGCAACTCATAGTGTGAGGGACAGGGGGGGCGAGAGTCCAACAAAAAAAAAAATGTCGAATTCAATGGAACAAACCCTAGAAGGAGAAGACAACAACAACAGCAGCAACAACAACAACAGCAACAGAGGAAGCGAACAAAACCCTAATCAATCACAAGAATGGGAAACAATGGCTCGACTTTGGCTGAGTGCCTTTTCTGGAGTGAAAGCAGTGAGTACGATGGAGGTGGAGACATGGATTGATTCTAATTACTCATCTTTACCTTCTGATTTACAATCAATGCCTCGCTCCGATCTCATTGATCGGTTGCTTTCTATTCAAAAATACATGAGACTTCCCCCTCAGAATCAGGTACCCTTTTCTTTTTTAAGTGTAAAGATTTTGTCTTTAGACAGATACCTACCTAAATTTGACCCTCTGCTCTATGAAGTGTTATACAGTCTGTCAAAAGAAAACATTGCATAGCCTGCCCATGCCTTACAATTCATGATATTGGGTGTTCACTTACTAATCTTATTGTCTATATTTATGCTTTGCTGTGCGATTGGTATTTTTCCCTTTTCATTCTCAATGCGTTATGTGCTAAATAGTTGCCATTTCTCCTGTATCAGGTAACCGAGACAAATCAGGTTGATGTTCCGCATGCTCGATTTCAACGTACAGATCAATGGCTGCCGGTATATTCCTGGTTGGAGTCTTTGGATAAAGATGAGGTAGTCAAGTCCAAAGATATTTCTGACTGGCTGACTGAGAATCCAGAGATTAGAGAACAGTTGTTCTCTAGACATTCTCGATATCATTTGATGCACTACATTAAAAAGTGCCATGTAAAGATTCTGAAGAGGAGGGAAAGGAAGAAGGTAACAACTGCTCATTATCTCTGCTATTTTTGTTTAAGAATCTGTTGGTGTCCAAATACATAACTATCTAGACTCTTCGAGGAGAGAAAGAGGGTGAGCAGATAAGTAAGGTGGAGAGAAATAAAGAAAAATAAGGCTTAATTGAGAGAAAACGAAGTGTCTCCATATCTGTCTTGGGTAGCAAAGACCTAATCCATTATTAAAGACTTGGGAGTCTTAATTACTTCTATTTTCTCTGACCTTTAAGATATTGCCACTATTTGTTGATTGCATTTGCCGATATCGATTAACCTTTTTATGCTAATTTAGTAAGCTATGACTTTGCTTGAACAGGGCGTGCAGCTGACTGGCAACCCAACTTCTCCAAAATTTCAGAAGAATGTGGAGGTGAAAGAACTGGCACCTGTTCCAAGTACGGCTTTTTCAAAGCTTATGTTTTATGTATTTTGGAAATGGAAGGATTTCGCACCTTGCACAGCTTTGAGGGCACTAGACCATCATAAAATGATTGCATTTCATTAGATGGATCCTCATATAACATCAAAATAAAAAAACTGAATGATCTTCTTTGAAGTTTGTTAAAAATAATCTTTTGCAAAGACATTGGAACCCCTCAAGTTTATTGCTATGAAAACCAAAAGCCACTTGATGCAGATCATGCATAAATTTGAACACGTGAATTTTTCAGTTTGATGTCCAAAACTGAATGTAATTCTTGTTAACTGTATTTCTTAATTATTGTAGCGATCAATCCTTTGAACAACATACCCAAGGATAGCGAATTGTATGTGGCAAAACGAAATGAGGCTCTTCAGAAATATGAGATGTAAGTGATCACTGTTTCTTTTTAATTGCATTCTAGCATTTTTGTATTTCAAAATTTAGTTCATTCCTAGTTATTGTTTATGACATTTCAGTTTGCTGGAGTTGGAAAAGAAGCTTACCCCCTACTTTTCAAAAAGTCAGGCTGTAAACAACTGAAGCGAGTCTTGAATCAAATTTCTCCTAAGCAGATGTGAAATAGCTCAGGTGTTGCAAATGATTTTTCACTAATTATGATTTTTTGTTGTTGTAAATAACTGCCTGATGTATGATTGCCTAACTTGTCTCAAGTTTTATAAGAGCTATTCTTTCTTACCCTTTCACTATATATGCTGTCGATAAATCTAGTTATACGAGTGCATTTGTGTTGCTGAATACAACTTAGTCCATTTATTCAGCATCATTATGTGCGATGACATTTTTGGCTGTTTGACCACAAATGGTAAGACATTGCAAGTGAAGAGCGAGACTTTGAGAAACTTTTGTTCTCCATAAGCATTAAAGAGAATTTTAGTTTAAAATGCTATTTGAAAGAATTAAATTTGTAAACTTGTTTGTGACCTTAACTTGCTCTTGATATTGAAGCCTGATGCCAAAAGTTGTGCCCTCGGCTTTTGGGAGCGTAGAATCAGTGAAAAATGTTCGTGTTGTGGAAGTTGGTTTCCAGTATAATACCCATTTGATTTTAGGAGTTGCCCAGACAAGTACCACCATCTAGACCTTTTGCTCACTTGCCCTCAAGCTTGGCACATGATCGGGATTTTCTGTAAGGCAAGCAAGCACTCCTTTTCATGCTGCCAAACTGGTTGATAGAAACTCACGCAGAATGTTCAAGGCTATAGCCAGAGATGAGTTTGTTTTGGGTGCCAGTTGGGAGCGAGGTCGAACCTGCAAAGGTTCTAGATGGTAGTGCAAAAGGGTCCACAGCTCAGCAGTTCTCATATTAATGCACGGGCAAATGTAAGAAGAGAGAGAAACAACAGGGCCATGCAAAAAATTGAAAATGGACCAAAATTGATAGCAAGGCAAATATGCTTGCTTTTTTTTAAAAAAAAGAATTATTCATGGAGCACCTTTTTAAAGATTTTTGCCTTTATATTATTTTTTCCTTTTTAGTTTCTTTAATTTGAAACTTTTATATTTTACTCCAAAACTTTATTTTGTTCGCATTGTAATTATTAAGTTTTTTCAGTTTTAGAGAGAAAAGAGAATTACTGAAAATGGTGAAGAAGAAAGAAAATGGTTGATTGTCGAGATTTGATGAAAAAATAAAAATTCAAATTCAATATTAATGTACTTCTCTTGATGAAATGAGTATCATTGATGTGTTTTTGAGTTTATTTATTGCTGGTAAAAGTAGATCGGGGTTGTGAGGGATTTCTTTTCAATTTCATTGTATTTTTTAGCTGATTTAAAGGTGTTTTGAGTTATAAATTAGTCTATTGAGATTTCAAAGGTATTTATTACGTGATTTAAGGTGAGAATCAGTTTAAATTGGTTTTTATGGTTCAAAAAACCCTAGCTTGATTTTTTGACCTCTCTAATAGTTGAAATCTAGGCAAGCAAAATTTCAACATGTCATTTGCTATTTTTTAAAAAAAATTAAAAAGGTATACAACAAGGTAGAAAACAAAGAAGGGCAAGCACGTGAGCCTAGCCTTGTAGGCCAATGTGTGTTGGGTCTTCTTTCTATTGGGTTAGGTTCCCAGACCCCATCTCTTTGATTACATGTTTTTTTTTTTATATTTTTTTTCCAAGATTTGTTTTTATATTTTTTGACTGAAATGCACTATAAAAAAATAATGCTTAATATGATATTTAAATTATTTTTAAAATTTTCTATGGTTCTTAAATAATATTACGGGTTTTTATAGGAATGTTAACAATTTATTTTTCAATTATTTTGTGCCTTATATTCCCAAAAAAAAAAATGTGCTCGTGAAAATTCAATCAATGACCTTTTTAGATTAAAAGCAATAATATTACATAGAGATACTTTGAAAATAGATATGCAGTAGAGAATGGAGATTCCAAACTTTTTTGGATGAAGGATTCATAGTTTATTTATAATCCATGAGTCTATGTATAGAGAGAAAGGGTTAAAACGTAATATTTCTCTAATAGTTTTAATAAGGGAAAATATTATTAGCATATGTATTAATGTTAATAGAAATATGATGAGCACTTAGAGAACTTTTACATACTATCACTTATACAACATTAATGTCGATGTAAATAAGGTGAGTCTTTAGAGAACTTTTATATATTATCTTTTATACAACATTAATGCTAATGAAAATATAGTCAGTCTTTTTTATACATCTAAGGGTGTAGGGAGAGTAGGATCCAAAATATAGTTGTACCCATGAGATTGGGCTTTTCCCCTTGGCTAAGTCAAATGGAGATGGTTTTTAGGGTTTTTTTTGACCTGTTAAATCTAGATTGATCACTTGCTCACTGGTCTAATATATATTTACAAACTTTGGACATACATTCTTAAGGCTTTATTTTTTATATTAGACTTTGTTTGGTTTATCATGTGAGAAAAAATATTGATTATATAGATTAATTGTTAAAGATTTTTTAACATTTTTAAAATTTAAGTTATAATTTAACTTCCTTTAATTTGCTATATTATCATATATATATGTAATTTTATTTCTACATTCTTAAATCTATAACCTTTGGTTTTTATAACTCTTCTTTTCTCTTTGTTTAATTTTAGAAAGTTTTTATATATCTTCATTTTAAAGTTATAGTTTATCTTCTAAAATTATTTTTTATGCAATTTGGATGGTTGGATGCATGTCATATAACTTATTAATTTGTATTTTTTAATAAGTGAATCATTGATTTGTTTATTAAACTTTATGATATCTTGTTTATACTCTATAAGATTGACATCAATGTTATCTAGTTGGTTTTGTTCACATATACATTATTGTTTATATACACAAAAAGTTAGTGCGGTGAATATACATGATCTAGGAAGTTATATCTTAGGAGATTGAGTTTTAAACGAGATCGTTTGTGACCCCTCTAATCTTTTCTGGGAACTTACTTAATGAAAGTATTATTCACATGATATTATTTTTGTACATGGTACAACTTATAAGTGGAATGATGATAATTGAATAAATCACAATGAACAAAATTAGGCTCAATAAAAGTAACAATAGAAAGGAAATGAATGTTGATTTTATCTTGTATAGTTTAATTATTTTTATTTATTAAGTTTCTTTATTATAAGTTTTTATTTTTTGCTTATTGTGAAGTACCTCAGAACTTGTGGGGTAGACAATGTTAACTATCAATTGTATACTTAACAAAATACCTCATAAAAAGTTGGAAAATACATCATATGAATTATAGTAAGGTAGAAAACCTTCTTACAAATACCTCAAAGTATGAAGAGGGTGTATTACAAAGGTAGTAATACCTGATCCTATAAAGGTTAAGATAAGACTTATGATTGTGAATTATGTATTTATCAAATATACATACAATAATAGTGCATATCAATTTTTTATACACAAGTCAAGTATTGAGGATATTCATCCTAATACTATTTTGGAATGAAAAAATATTATATCCTTTGAGGATGTGTTTCCATGAAAGGAAGCACGAAAAAATCATTCACTTAAAAGAACAATGGAGGGTAGTTTAAGTAATTATCATCAATCAAAAGATGATGAAGTTGAGCTTATAAAGAGTAAAAGGTCAAAAAAGACCAAAATATTTGGTCCTGATATTTTGACATACTTGTTAAAAAAATAAACCTTGAACCTACTCCTAGACAATGTCTTGTCCGAAAGCTTCTTATTAAAAAGAGATAGTCAATAGTGAAATTGAATCCATTATGAATAATCATACATGGAAACTAATGGATATTTATCCCAGGAGTAAATAATTAGACTATAAGTGGATCTTTAAAAGAAAGATGAAAACTAATGACACTATTGATACATATAAAGTTAGACTTGTTGTTAAAGGTTTTAAACAACAAGAAGGTGTGAATTGTGTTAACACATATTTATTTGTGTCAAGAATAACTTTTATATGAACATTAATAGTCATTGCAACTATTAATAAGCTTTAAATACAACAAATAGATGTAAAAATAATTTTCTTAAATGGTGACCTTAGTGAGAAGGTATACATAGAACAACCCGAGGGGTTTATTGTCAATGGACAAAAAAAGAAAAGTTTGTAAACTTTTCAAATCATTATATGGTTTGAAACAAACACCTAAATAATGACATGAAAAATTTAATAAGGTTATATTATCAAATGAGTAAATAATCAACAAAGTTGATAAATGTATTTATTTGAGAAAAAAAAAATATAAAGGTTATGTCATTTTTTGTATTGGTATTATCTCAATAAATTTTCTAAAATTGATAATAATATTGTCAAAACATCAATTGATATAAGTGTATATATGTCCAAGAGTAGGGATAAGAAAATAAATCAATTGGAATATTCTTGAATAACTGGAAGCCAAATGTATGTTATGAACTGCATAAGGCATGATATTGCTTACTTGGTTAGTAAACTAAGTAGATTTATAAGTAATCCAAGTATAGATCATTGAAAGATAAAAAAAAAAGTATTCAAGTATTTGAGGTACACCTTATACTATGAGTTATATTATACTAGTTACATAGTAGTACTAGGAGGGTATAATGATGCTAACTGGATATCCAACATCAAGAATTCAAAATTAACAAGTATACATGTCTTCACACTTGGTGGAGTAACTGTGTTATGGAAATCCTCCAAACAAACATGTATCACTAGATCCATGATGAAATAAGAGTTTATTACTCTTGATAAAGCTGGAGAGGAAGTTGAATTGATTCAAAACTTCTTAAAGGATATTTCATGTTGAGAAAAACTAGTGTTAGCTATTTGTGTCTATTATGATAGTCAGCCAGCAACTTGAAGGGTACAAATTAGTATGTATAATAGAAAGTCTATACATATATGTCACATATATAATACTGTTAAACATTTGCTCTCAAATGTAATTATTTTTATTGACTATGTAAAGTCAAATGAAAATATTGTGGATCCGTTAATCAAAGGCTAGTCGAGAGAGCTTGTGTATAATTCATCAAAGGGAATGAGTTTAAAGCTTTTAAAAGATGAAAGAGTGTAATGAAAGTAACCATACCTAGTTGATTGAAGATCCTAAAATCTAGGCTCAAATAAAAAACTAAGTCATATAACATTCTCGGTAGCACTAGATAATTATTATCTCATACTTATTCATATGATGAAATAAATGTTAGATGTAGTGTGATAAAGAATGATATCAACTCTTAATAATTTTCATATCTTAGCACACCAAGTAGAGTATAGCATAATACTTTTAATGAAAGATCACCTATATAAGTGAGAAATGTAGTTGTTTTTTTGAGAATCTCGATAAAGACTGAATTTTCTAAAGCACTCATAAATCAAAAAGTTGTTTAAGGCCAAAATAAACACAACAATGAGAAACAAAAAAAATCTTTAGGTAGAGAATTATGTGAATACTATTGTCCTGGTTTATACAAAAGGCTGAATAGTTCAAGTTATTGTATTTACTATTTAACCGAGTAAATCCGATAATATTTCACTAAGAAAGGTTCAAAGCCAAAAGCTACCTATTCTGATGTAGTAATCTACCAAATTAGTATCTCTCAATAAATCTTTGAGTTGTTTTCAAATTGGTGAGAAGATTTCCATTCATGTAAGAAATTGTTGGAAATTTATTTTAATTAGCTTGATATAAGAAAATTCTAGGTGAATGAGAAATTAATCTCAAAGAACCCTTATTTTTCTAGATTTAATTCTCGATTTACGGTGATTAATCAAAGTTTGATAATGGTAAGAATTAATTCTTAATAATTCTTCAATCTTTTAGTTTTCAAAATCTACTATAAAAATTGAGGTGAAAGAATAGTTTTTAACTTGAATTTTTTAGATTCTTACGCACTCTCCTCACTTCATTGTTAGTGTTTTTTTTCTTCTTTTTATGCTTTGATTTTCCTTCCAAATATAGAGCTTAAGTTCATCTTATTGAAAGATCTTTAGAGTTTCATATTTTTTAGTTCAAAAATCTTGTTTAAAAGTGTTTCTAAACTAAGGTGTGGTTGTTAGAATTACTAGAGGTATATTGTAAACATCCTAATTATACAAGTGAGAAGCAATTTTTTTTTTAATCATCCTTGACAACTATAAAAGATTCATTATTTTAAACTACTTTAACAAGTAATAATACTCTTTTTTTTTAATTTTGATTTAAGTATAATTAATTTTATTATTGGTATACATGCTATGCTAAGATTTTAATTTTATATCAATTGTAAATTTAAATATATATTTAGTATGCATGTTATTATTTTTTTAATTATATTTATGTTGGAAACATATTTATTATATATTATTAGTTTATATCCTTATAGATTTAAATTTCTCTACACGTTAGGCTTTTATTAAAAATATTTTTATATTTAACATTCTTGATAAACTAAATTTTGTTACTTCCAAATCTAATAATATAATATATATTTAGATCTTTAATAATAACAAAGTCTTATCTTTGAAATCCGTGACCATAACGTATTAAGAAACAAACAGCGACCATTGACTTGAGAAAATGACAAGAAAGATCCATGGCCGGCTCATGTAATGGTCCACACTTCAAGGCTTCTTCTGTGCTTTTAAAATAAGGGATTTTGAAGTCATTGGTCACAGAGAGTGACAGTGTGAAAATAATACCAATGGAGAGTTTCTCATCTCTTCAAATTCTGATAATACTGTTAGTTGGATGCCTGTGTGTGGACTTGGGTCGTCTTGATGTAGCAGCTCACAGCAAGAATGGAATGGGAGTTCAGCCACTGTCTAAGATTGCTATTCACAAGGCTGTTTACTCTCTTCATGACAATGCTTCTATCACAGCATACCCGTATGTTCTTGGTGCCAAGGTAATATTTAGTTCTTGCCAACATGTCGCCTGATGAACTTTGTGTTACAATGTCCCTTGAAGCCTTTGAATATTGAATAGCATATATCTTGGCTGTTTTTTTTTTTATTATTGTTCATTGCGTGTGTGTGCGCACATGTGCTTATTGGAATTCTAATGCAAATTGACGAAGTATCCTGAATTTGGAGTCCTGTGATTACAGTTCTTGGAACTGGTTTTATTACGAGTCCCTTCTCCATCATTTCATTGAAAAGCTTTCATGTCTTTTTGAGGAGCTGTAGAAAAACCTTCCAAAATTTTGGAATAGAACACATGAGAAATGGAGTTTTAACTGAGTGTATAATAATCCATGGCATCAGAAACTACAAAGATCATAAACACTCAGCTATTCATATTACCAGAATTTATTGAGCTACACACAACGGTACCATCCCATAGCAGTTTGATGCTAACCATGCAAGGCACTGCAAAGTTAAGATAGCTGCTATATAAACAATGGCATGTTTCCTAACGCTACCATTTGAAATAGCAATATCTGGTTTTTATTCATGTGCAGGGGAGAAGTTCCCAGTGGATAACTGTGGAAATTGAATGCCCCAACCCTACTGAGGATGACTGGGTTGCAGTATTTTCTCCGGCAAAATTCAAGTATAATCACTTTCCACCCCTTAATTGCTTTGTTTTCCATGTTTAGAGTGAATGAATATTGGACAAGCATCTACATAGACTCTGCTCAGACTGAATAAAACCCTGAGCAGAAATTCCCAATTTCTTGTAGATTGCTAGTCTTTTCCATCAATTTACTTGTAAACGTAGGAAAAACAGGTTGTCTTTTACATCATTACTTGTATACATGGGAAAAAAGTTCATCTTGTTCTGCAGAAATCTTCTGAACTATTATGCTCACAAATCACAATCTCGTCATCGTCAAGAACTGCCTATTGCTGGAACTTTTTCCCTAATTCTCTATCTTATAGAGTAATGAAATTCATTCTACTTTGCTAGCTCATCGACATGTCCATCTGATGACGTCAAACAAGACGAACCATATATATGTTCAGCTCCAATAAAGGTCTGCCTTAGTTCAATGCAACATGACTGATATTCTGTAAATATGTAACCTTTTGAACTTGCTTTGAGCAATCTCATGATCAGTGATTCTCTTTCTCAGTACAAATTCGCCAACGATTCTGATGCTGGATACACAAAGACAGGCAAAGCATCTTTGAAATTTCAATTGATCAATCAGCGGGCAGATTTCTCATTTGCTTTATTCTCAGGCGGGTTGTCAAATGTGCGACCAAGTCTATTTTCGTAGTCTATTGCTTATATATGTGAACATAAAATGCAATGTTTCAGGCTTGAATTTAGTATCAAATTTCTGACTTGGTTCTACATTATTCTTGTGCCACTACTTCAATCTTGTTGCTCAATCCTTTGGATTGCCGATTGTTTTATGCATTGCAGCCAAAGCTGGTGGCAGTTTCTAACTTCATAAAGTTTGCAAATCCAAAGGCGCCTCTTTATCCAAGACTCTCTCAAGGGAAGTCTTGGGATGAAGTAAGTTTATGCCATTCAAATTCTATGCATACTTCTTTTAACCAGCAGTTTCAACAATCAAAGGATTATTTACAAGCTCAAGCTACTGAGAATAATGAGAGAGAACTTTTGGGGACATCGCTATATATTGGTCATACCGATTGATTTGAAAATATTTTAATTTATAGTTTGTAAACTAAAGTTGCAAAGATGTAACATTTCTCACGGATGAATCAGAGATAAAGATAAGGTTGTGCTATTAATAATCATCCATGGAGTCTGAAAATTCATTCCATCGATTAGTTTTTAGCCTTTCCTGGGTGCTGCATTTTTTACTCCTTATCAGCTTTGAGAATTCATTTTAAGATAGCTTTGTTTATTGTATCATGCAGATGACAGTTACCTGGACAAGTGGTTACGGCATTACAGAAGCTGTGCCTATGGTTGAGTGGGGTCTCAAGGGAGAGTCTCAAACTCGATCACCTGCTGGGACTTTGACATTTCATCAAAATAGCATGTGTGGTATGAGCCATATCCTCTTGGAATAATGATAATAGTATTTGCAATTATCTTAATAGTCCATCATGTTAGAAATACTTATTTATTCCTTTTCTTTCCCAATTATCCTCTTTCAAATGCATCAACTCGTGAAAAATAACTAAAAACTAAGTTGTTTCTGCGTTGTTTTCAAAATCTAGTCATGCTCTATGTTCATTCAGTAGCAAATGTTGAAATTCAGGAAGTATCTCGACTTTCTTCTGTAACAAGGCGACAGGAAGCTTTGTTTAGAGGAAGAGTTATGCTTCTGCTATTTGCCTTGGACCGCTTACCGGGATAATATTTTGCAGGAAAATAGCAGGATAGAAACTACAGTAGTAAATACTTGTTACATTGCTGCAGGTATACCAGCTCGAACAGTTGGTTGGCGTGATCCCGGTTTTATCCATACGAGTTTCTTAAGAGATTTGTGGCCAAACTCCATGTATGCATCTTAAGTTCTAAGAATCATATTATAACAATGACAAGGAGCATAGATGGGAATTATTCTGATGGTTTCAGTGATGATTGTTTATTCAGGTACTCGTACAAGCTTGGTCATAAGTTAGTTAATGGTTCATATATCTGGAGCAAGTCTTATTCTTTCAAGTCATCACCATATCCAGGGCAAGAATCATTACAGCGTGTTGTAATATTCGGCGACATGGGAAAGGTACTATGAAGTAGTATAGTGCAGGATAATAATAGCCTTCTGGTTAAAAGCTTTAGTTTGCTGGATATATATATATATATATATATATATAATTTTCCTCTACACCATTTGTACTTTCGCTTGGATCAAAAAACCTTTGATCACTGAATACTTATAATAACATACATCGAAGAAGGTTCTATTAAATTCCGTATCTAATGTCCTCGTAATTGATGGAATTTATATATTTTAGTTACCAGCTATCAACGTTGACAGAACAAACTCCAAGAGTTAAAAACTGTTCTGTAATTATGCGGTACATACACACAGTCACGCACTGTTAGCTGTCAATTAAAGACATCCACCATTTCTTTGTTTATATTTCAGGCAGAGCGTGATGGTTCAAATGAATTTAATAATTACCAGCCAGGCTCCCTTAACACCACAGATCAGCTAATCAAGGACTTAAATGCCATTGACATAGTTTTTCATATAGGAGATATCACATATGCAAATGGATACATCTCACAGTGGGACCAGTTTACCTCACAAGTAGAGCCCATTGCATCGACTGTTCCATATATGATTGCGAGGTTTGAATGGACGCTATGCTTGCTTGTTGCAATTCATGTATGATTATGCTAATAGGTACAAGTTTTTGCTACTCCAGGATACTTTAACATAGTTCTTTCTCCAACAGTGGCAACCATGAGCGAGACTCGCCAGGGACAGGATCCTTCTATGATGGTAATGATTCAGGTGGTGAATGTGGTGTTCTAGCAGAGACCATGTTTTACGTTCCCGCTGAGAACAGAGCTAAGTTCTGGTAAGTAAATCAGTTATAAGAATTATTCAAACATCATGAGAGATTTATTATGAGAAGACTTGAATATAAACACCTGTAATGTATAAAGAAGGCCAATTCACTTTCCAAAGTTAATAAAGATTTTACAAATTCGACATGTTCTGTATATTCCTGAAGGACTCAAGAAAAAAGAAATCTATATATTTCAGAGAATGGCATGAGCTACTTTTATCAATCTTTCGGTGTAGATAAATATACAAGCCTGTGATTGTGTTTAGATTTAGCTTGGAAAATATCCAAATCCATGTCTGGCCAGTTCTGCATTCAATATGTTTATCCATCAAGATGAGCACTGTTTTCTGCAGGTATTCAACAGATTATGGCATGTTCCATTTTTGCATAGCTGACAGTGAACACGACTGGAGGGAAGGATCTGAACAATACAAATTCATCGAGAAATGCCTTGCATCAGCAGACAGGAAAAAACAGCCTTGGTTGATATTCGCTGCTCATCGTGTTCTTGGTTATTCCTCCTCCTACTGGCAGAGTGGTTCATATGGAGAGCCAATGGGAAGGGAGAGCCTGCAGAAGCTTTGGCAAAAGTATAAAGTTGACGTTGCATTTTTTGGACATGTCCATAACTATGAAAGAACGTGCCCAATTTACCAGGTATGCTTGTGTCTGATTTCATAGCGTAATCGCACCATTTTCTTGGCTTTCATGACTTTTTGTGCAAGTCCTGATTCTCATTCAACCCCTTCTCCCAAACCAAGTCTATGTAATTGCTTGCCAAGTCTGATTATGTAATGTTTATTATGGCGATGCAGCATCAGTGTGTGAATACAGAAAGATCCCATTATTCAGGCACTGTCAATGGAACAATCCATGTTGTTGTTGGTGGGGGAGGGAGCCATTTATCAGAATATGTTCCAGTGCAGACCACTTGGAGTATTTACAAAGATTCAGACTTTGGATTTGTCAAACTTACAGCATTTAATCACTCATCTCTTCTCTTTGAATACAAGAAGAGCAGTGATGGAAAGGTCTATGATTCATTCACCATATCAAGGGACTACAGGGATGTGTTGGCCTGTGTGCACGATGGCTGTGAACCAATTACTTTGGCTCCATGAACCTGACTTCCCCTTCCATTTTCGTTTGAACTATGTGTCCTTTTCTTTATATATATAAAAATCTCCTACATCAATAAGGGCACGGGGGGGAGGGGGGGAGATCATGCGAAGAGCCTGCCTTTTATATACCTAGTCAATGAAAGAATTTCAAATTTCTTTTTCCATTTTTAAGTGAAAATGTAGGTCACTGTAAAATCATGTACGCACCAATCCTTGTTGACAATGTTCAGAAGAAAACTTAAAAGCAGTGACAGCATCACTATAAAATCATTTACACAACAATCCAAATTTGATTTTATAATTCTTAGTTGTGCAGTCTGCAAACCGCAATAATTTATTGTTTCTTGAGAATAATCATTACATTATTCTCCTGAATTCTTGGTGCATAATGTTAAATTACAGCTATCCGAAGTATGAATTCTCCTTGATCATTCACTTTCAAGTGAATTTTGCCGGTGAGAGGAACTTCAGAAACTTTGCCAAAGAATATGTCCTAAAGAACAGTCGAATTTAAAGATGGATGAATTGCTCTGCCTGTTGTATCCATATTTTCTCATTGACAAACGATGACAAAAAAAAAAAAAAACCTCATTACTAATCACAGTGTATTGAACAAAAATTCATTTTTTGATTTATTTCATCTATTCCATGTTCGAAACAAAGAATACACTTTACACCATGATTTTGAATAAAAAGAGATATTTCAAGAAATGGCTCGTGTGTGGTTGCCACTGTTGACTTTGGAACCCTAAGCAGACTGCATTGGGAATTCAAGAGATTCTCCACCGGGGGGTGGTAGAGATGTTTTCTATGTTACCCCTAATATGTCCCTTCCCATCAAGAAATAGAAAGTTAAGGGCGATATTCAAATAAGAAAAGGCTTATGGTAAATACTTAGGCACCCAAAGATCCAATCTCGTCTCCACTAGATCTATTCCCAAAATACCTAAAAAAAAAAAGAACTAAAAATAGAAATAATTATTTATAAATTTAGAATTCGAAGTTATCTGATAAAAAGACCGAAGAATTCTTTCTGTAACTCACTATAGGCTCCGAAAACAAAAAGGAGATTCAAATCAAGATGTCCCCGTACCCTATGTCAAATTACAAAAAGAAAATAGAGATGAAAAATAAAAGATTAATGTTGTATCAAACTACTTGTCTCCTTGTAGCTAGATCTCCTAGATTCATGGAGCATATAAGTTATAATGCTTCCATATCCACCATTTGAGTCTCCAACAATTATTCCAATAATTACAAATCTAATTTGACCTATGGACGAATATGCAAGCATACGTTTTATGCTTGTTTGAGTAATAACAATGAGATTCTCCACTATTATACTCAGAATAGTTAGGATTTTCAAAACCAGGTGATTTTAAGTAGTTATGTATGAATTTGTCCAGAACAGATTATATAAATAGCCTAACTGTTATATTTATGGATTAATGAGATAGATTTTGACCCAAAAGAAGATTTAGTCGCTTCAAACTAGAATGATAGCTCAAAGAGACAATTACTTTTTATCCAACCGTTAGATTAAGCTCGAATCTTTACATTGTTATGTAGACTATCGGATCTTTAGTTATTGAAAATTTTGTTGAAACCGCAATTTTGATAGTTTTGTTATTTTTAAATTTCATGACTTATTTTGGATTTTATATTTCATTCCTTTCTATTTTCAAATTTTTGATTTGTTTTTAAGTTGAAGTAGAGTTTTTAAACTTTGTAAATCTTAAAAAAAAACAGATTTTATTATCATTACTTTTAGAGAAAGAATAAACCAGTGAGTTTGGGATTTACATTGCAGTCAATTTTGCTTATAAAATTTTTTCATTTATTTGTTTGTTATCATCTTTAGTTTTCATGAGCGTCACTTTTCTGTGTGATTAACCTTTTATTATCCCTTTTTCAATCTCAATGCGTTGTGAGCTAAATAGTTGCCATTTTTCATGTATCAGGTAACCGAGACGAACCAGGTTGATGTTCCGCATGCTAGATTTCAACGTACATCAGATCAATGGCTGCCGGTTTATTCCTGGTTGGAATCTTTGGATAAAGATGAGGAAGTCAAGTCCAAAGATTTTTCTGCCTGGGAATCCAGAGATTAGAGAACAGTTGTGCTCTAGGCATTCTTTGATTTACTGTGTGATTAAAAATGTTATATTTTATTTAATTGCTTTCCGGATTTTTTTGTTGATTTAACAGTGCATGCAGCCTCTTTCGCATTGAGATTAGAAGGGAAATGAGCTCTTTCTATTGGGGTGTTTTCCATGGTACAGCGACGGTAAGGCTCCTGATTATAATATTGACTTGTTTTTTATGATTAATTATTACTT
>Ga0325403_1000989_pt1 | contig 22626 bp, 17 predicted proteins | sample PopdelMetagenome_19_FD_205665 | JGI IMG/M metagenome (GOLD analysis project Ga0325403, IMG submission 205665) | Populus deltoides microbial communities from Bellville, Georgia, United States - Xylem-PdKOR-R4 | ecosystem: Host-associated > Plants > Phyllosphere > Stem > Wood/Secondary xylem... | reverse complement strand
ATATTAGAAATACGTCTTACGTGTAAGTTCGTAATCCTTAATATTAAAAGAAAACAAAAAAATATTTTTTTGAATTTTTTGAAATATTGGCCAAGTTCTTGTGACTTTAATAAATTGGTTATTAAAGCCAAAATGCATGCTAAAACATGTTTTTAAATTTTTTTTATATAATGAAAATATGATATAATTTTTTTTCTTTGAGAGGCTTGGCCGTATGCATGAAAACAAGATTTTTTTTAATTTTTTTTGTTTTAACATTTCGGAGAAAACTAAATATTTTAATGTCAGATTTGTATCTTTACGGTATAAAAATATAAACCAATATTACACAAAATTGATAGAAAAATACGCGAAAAATCACATTTTTTTTCAAAAGATTTTTGGAAATTTTTTTTTTGCTGGGCCGGACCCGACCTAATGCATTTTGGTCTGGGCCGGTGCTGTTCGACCCAATGAACAGTGGAGCAGCTCTCCACTATTCACACAGAACAATGAAGCGGCTAGGGAATGAAGAAGAAAGGGACGGGAAGGAGGGCTAACCTACGGTTGCTAGCGATGCTGCCGGTGGTTGTGGAGACGATTAGGTGTTGGTTCCAGGCGGCGGTGAAATAGACCAAAAGAGAGGGAGGTTATTGTTCTTCTCCTTTCCGCTATTTTTTTGTTTTTATGTTCTTTTCCTCTACTCAAATCTTCCCTTCTCTGTTCTTCTTTGTTTTCAGCTCCTCTAGTTCTCAAATAAACGTCCTTCTCTGTTTTTTTTCAACTTTGAAAATGTTCTTCGATTCCCTCTGTTTTTTTCTCAACCTTCACTCTGTTTTTCGTCTGTTTTTTTTTGTTTCTGTTTTCTGTTTTCTGTTTTCTGTTTTCTGTTCTTTTCTCTTTTCTTTTCCTCTATTTCACCCTCTATTTGTTTTCCTTCTCATGTAACTCAAACAATTCTCGCCCCCCCTTTATTTTTTTCTTTGTCCCTCTCCTGTATTTATAGGAGGCCAGGGGAGAGAACCACCCCTACCCAATCCAATCGCGCCGAATGGGTAGGGAGGTTGGGCGAACATTAGGCAGCCGTTCTAGGGGCCGCCACAGAGCTTGCCTCCTTTGCTTTTTCATCTTTGGTAGGTAAATAGGTGTGGGTTGTGTCGGTTTTGGGTCTTTAGGAGAGAGAGAGAAAGGGGCGTTGTAGGGGAGAAAATCTCCTCTTCCCCTGCTGCACATCCAGAGGAAGAAGGAGCACAGTGCCGTTCAAAACGACATTGTTTTGTGTTTTTTTTTCTTTTTTTTTTGAAGAGAAAAATGAATTTGAGGAGTACCCCAAAAATGGGTTATGACATGCAGTATGAATATGATGGCTATAAATCCCACACCGTGCAAATAATTCATAATTCAGGTCCACCACCTCTTTGCAATCTAAAAAAAAGGAAGTTTTTCCCATTAATGGAAGGTGAAACTAAATTCAAGCTAGAGATCCTCTTGCTATTTTGCTGATTGAAAATAAAAATAAGGAAATGAGCATAACTGTATCAGAAAAAACCAAGAAATAATGGATAAAACATAGATAAAGACATGGGACTTAAAGATTGTTAAAAAATAATTACTTATGACATCTTAAAAGAGGGCATTGAGATTCAATGATACAAGACTGATTTGTAGAGAACCAACTACTAAGCTATCTAGTAGGAAAAAGTTTCTAGCAAATTTATTAAAAAAAGACTGCAATGAAAATTAGAGAAAAAGACAATGGATAAAACATAGATGATTCACCCGAACCTCTATTATAATTCATTCAAAGTTTGTTAACATTTTTCTTAGCTTCCTTAGATGCATTATGTTACATTAATAGCACAGTACAAAAAGGCTTTTACAAATTAAGAATTATTGGCACCAAGAATAAAGCCACATGTGGCTTTAGAAAAGAAAGAAGTTAAACTTAACTATAATAAAAATGCTACGTTGGAAACAAGATGGAATATTAATGAAATGCCCTGTAAAGGAAGGTTTGATAGTTCAACAATCATCTTTATTTTTTTAAATATGAAATCAATCTAGAATTCAATCCTCTTGCAACAATTCCCCTTCCATCAAAGCTTTCTTATCCTCAAGGGAGAATTGGGGAAACCTAAGAGAAAATTCATCCAGGAACTCTCATGTTGCCTCTACAGGTGAAAAACCTTTCTAATGAGCCAATATCTAGGTTGTTGTTTGATTCCTTATTTTGTCATTCTTCTGTCAATTATAGCTTGGGGCAGGAGAACTTAATCATTGTCATTGATAGAAATGGGCAAGGTAGCTTGTATGATGTTATGACCTACATGTTGCTTTAGTTGGGAGATGTGGAAGATAGGATGGATGGCAACAATAGATGGTAGATCTAATTTATAAGTTATTGTCCTAATTTTCTCTATTACTTGGTAAGGCCTATAGTATTTTGTTGCTAGTTTATGATATTGTCTTTAAGCAATCGATTTTTGTTTATATGGCTGAAGTTTAGTGTACAAGTAGTCATCAACCTTGAACTCTCTATCACTGCATTTCTTGTTTGCTAATTGAGACATCTTGTTTTGTGTCATGTATAATTTATCCTTGATTACCCTAAGCATGTCCTCTCTTTCGGTTAAAAAATCATCTATTGCTTCTAGAGCACAATCTCTTGAAAGATATGGAATGTGGATTGAAGGTTTCAATTTGTATAGGACTTCATAGGGAGTAGCTCTAGTTGATGTATAGTAGTTAGTATTGTACCACCACTATGTTAATGCTAACCATTTAGACCATTGGTTGGGGTTGTCTCTTGTCATACAACGTAGGTATTGTTCTAGATATTTATGTTTGCCCATCGGTTTGAGGGTGATAGACTATTAAGTAGCGTAGATTCACACCTTAATTGACAAACAGTTCCTTCCAAAAATGACTTGGAAACACAAGATCTTAATCAATCACAATGGTTATTAGGGATCCATAGAGTTTGTAGACATTGTCTAGGAATATTTTAACTACTATTATAGCAAAATAAGGAAGACTTAGTGCCAATAAATAGGCATACTTGTTGAATCGATCAACCACCATATAAATCACCTCTTTACCATCTGATTTTGGCAATCCCTCAATGAAATCCATGCTAATGTCAGTGAAGGAGGCATATGATATTGGTAGAGGTTGAAGTAAAATAGGAGTAAACACATTTTCAATTTTGTTCCTCTAACATACTAAACATTCCCTCACAAACTACCTCACTTGCCCTTATTGTCTCTTCAAATAGTATATATTGCCCATCCTTTTTGCTTTCACTGTGGCTCTAGAATACCCTCCTCCTATAGTTGAGTTACGATACATAGCGATGATTTTGTTCTATAAGGTAGGGTCATTTCCCACCATTATTTTACCTTTCCTACTCAAGTGATTATTCACCCATCTGTAGTGAGGGTAAGTGGTTGGATCCTTATTCAAATCCTAGATGATAGCTTGTATAGATGTATCCTTCTCTTAAGATTTTTGAATTTCCTCCATAACATTACTAGAAACAGTTGACACTATCAATGTATAAACCTTTCTACTATAAACCCTTGATGGGGCATTAGCTATAATGTTCTCCTTTCCTCTTCTATATTCAATTTTGTAGTAAAAAGCTAGTAATTTGGCTAGTCATAGGTGTTGAAGAGTAGATACCTTTTGATCCATTAAGTATTTGAGGTTGACATGGTCTGTATGTATTTTGAAATGCCTCCCCCATAGATAATGCTTCTATTTAGTTACAACATGCAAAATTACCATCATTTCCCTTAAACTTTGTTGCCTAGGTCCCAAAAGCTTATTGATGTAAGCTATTGGATAGCCTTCCTACATTAATATTACCTATATTCCCTATCTAAAAGCATCAGTTTTTACAATGAATAGCTTACGTAGGTTACATAAAGCCAACACTTGAGGGTTGATCATAGTTGATTTGAGATAATTAAAAGCTTGGGTAGCTTCATTAGACTAGCTGAAGGTATATTTCTTCAATAGGTTGGTGAGGGGTTTGTATATGGATCCATTATTCTTCAAAAACTTTCTATAGTAACATGTGAGGCCTAAGAACCCTCTCAACTGCTCTAGGTTCTAAAGTGTAGGCCAATCCATAATTGTTTGGATTTTCTAAGGGTCACTATCCACCTCTATCCCATAAATAATATGGCTTAGGCACTCTACTTGGTGACTCCCAAAAACATATTTTCTTTTCTTAGCAAGTAATTGGTGAGACTTGAGTAGCTCAAATACCAACTTAAGATGCTTATAGTGGTTAGTCATAGAATTGTTGTAGATTAGAATGTCATCGAAGAAGACTAGAATGCACTTCCTAAGGTGTACCTTGAACATGTCATTCATGAGACTCTAAAATATGACAAGGGCATTGATAAGGCCAAATGGCATGACCAAAAATTTATAATGATTATTGTGGGTCTTAAAAGTAATTTTATACACATCCTTATAAATCATTTTGATCTGATGGTATCTTGACCTTAGATCAATCTTAAAGGATATAATAATTCCACTAGTTCTTCTAATAGTACCTCAACTATTGGAATAGGAAACTTATCCTTAATAGTGAGTTTATTAAGATCTCTATAATTCACGCAAAGTCTCTAAGAATCTTTCTTTTTAACTAATACCACAAATGAAGCAAAAGGACTTGTGTTGTGTTGAATAATACATGAATCCAACATTTCAATGACCATTCTTTCTACTACATCCTTCTGGACACTAGAGTAATGATAAGGCCTCAGGTTGATAGGCTGAGTGCCTTTCTTGAGACGAATAGAATGGTTCTTGAAACATTTTTTTGTAAAAGTCCAACGGTGTCTTCAAAATAGAATTGCCTTTCTATTAAGAGAAAGAGTTGGATTCATGGAATAAGAAACATTATCATCCTTCCCTATTATTCTCAAACTACATAACTTAATCTCTGCTACTTGATGGGGTTGGTTCATTAAGCTGTTAAACTTTTCAGACATGATAGTTTGTAACCTAACTAGATATATGAGGAGTAACATTGTCTGTTATAACTTTCACTTCTTTAATTTCTTCATCTTTTATATCTTTCTCATCATCAATGAGGTATAGGGAATATAACATTTTGTTTTTACACCTATGACCAGGTACAAATCGTTCATCACACAGAAGACATAACCCTTTAGCTCTTCTCTCTTTTAGTTTTTTATTATTCATAGATTTGGTTGGTCTAATGTGTGTTTTACTGGTGAAGTGATAATCTGGGTTCGTGGATATGTTAGGTTGTATTGGCTTAGGAGAGTGCATGGTCAGGGTAGGTGAACTCTTATAATGATCTTGTGAGAGAGATGAATTGGTTTGGGTTATAGTCTGAGGTGATTGTTTAGGGGATCTGTGAAGGGATATTTTATAAGTGAGGTTATATTTTATTGTAATCTTGCTAGGTTATAAGCTTGTTTCAAGATATTGGATTCAAATATTTTCACTATATTTTTATCCTTCTGATATTCCAACAAAGAACATTAGAGCTTATTTCTCATTTATTTTTGCTTTATTTCAAAGGATGTCAAAGTCTTGAATGTATGCATTGAAAATACCAATTTGAGATATTTAAATTCCTCTAATGGATCCTATTGACCTCTAAATCTACTACACAAAGCTTCGATATACTTAACCGAGCTCACTTCTTGATTTCCCATACTCTCCATAAAGTTTCGGTTCCAATAAAAGTTCATCCTATCTATGTAATATGAGGCTAATTTAAGTTTTTCACAATCATCAACTTCTTTTATCTCAAAATAGTGATTGCATTTGTAAAGCCATTTATAAACATCATCTCTGTCAAAAATTGAAAAATCATATCTAGGTTTATATACCTTGAAAGAGTGAAGTTTTCCATCTAAGGAGGAGCAAGTCTTTTGGTTAGAATCTTCATTGTAGGAAGATTGTTGACCTTTGGTGGGGCTGGATTCATCCACGGATAAATGTAACTTCTATAGCCTTGTTGATAAAAGAGACCTTAAATCTAGCTTTGTGGTTAGAGATGTTATTTTCTGGCTTTCGACCATAAGTTTCCAGTAGCTTTATAACATGTTCATACTTTTGAGTTTGCTCTTTATTTGCAGCATTTAGAGAGTTTTAAATCCTTTTAAGATCTTATGATCGAGTTTCAAGCGTCATAGCTCGAATCCTAAGGTCTAGAGCTCTGATACCACTTGATACAAGATTCATTTATAGAGAACCAACTACTAAGTTATTCAATAAGAAAAGGTTTCTTGCAAATTAATTAAAAAGATTACAATGAAAAATAAAGAAAAGGACAATGGATTGAACAAAGATGATTCACCTAAACCTTGAGCACTTGATACAAGACTACTTTGCAGAGAACCAACTATTAAGCTATCCAGCAAGAAAAGGTTTCTAGCAAATTAATTAAAGAAAGATTGCAATGAAAAATAAAGAAAAGGATAATTGATAGAACATGGATGATTCACTCGAACCTCCATTGTAATTCATTCAAGATTTGTTAACATTTTTCTTAGCTTCCTCAGGTGCATTCTATTATATTAATAGCATAGTACAAGAAGGCTCCTACAAACTAGGAATTCCTGGCACCAAGGAAGTAGCCACATATGGCTTTAGGAAAGAAGGAAGTTATACTTATCTATAACTAAAATGCTGTGTTGGAAACAAGATGGAATATAAAAAAAATGATACATAAATGAAGGTTTGAAATTACAATGGTCATCTTTGCTTTTTAAATATGAAATCAATCCAGAATCAAGGTTGTTAAAATCACGATTTGATTCATAATTTCGTATGATTTTACTAGTCAATATATCTTAACGTGTAAAATCGTTCAAAAAACTCGAAAATGGATGAAATCATTAAAATCGGGTGAAATCGCGTTAAAAACACGATTTCAGGACCGTTTTAACAATTTCATCAGAAAACATATACTGTTGTAACCCTTGCCTCCAGGCTCCAGTTGTCCAGCGGCTATTGAGCCATTGGCTATTGCGCATTCTTTCAGCTGCTCTCTCTCTCTCTCTCTCACACACACACACACACACAGAGAACAAAAAAAATCTAAATCCCTAAAATTCTAAATCCTTAAATCTAATCTCTTTCTCTATTAACAACTCACGGCCTCACGCCTCACGACTTCTTCTTCCTCTTCCTCTTCATCAATAGCGACAATGCTCTCTGGGTAACAACTCACGGCTTCCTCTTCCCCATCATCATGGCTCACGGCTTCCTCTTCATCAATAATGGCAGCGCTCTTCAGTCTTCAAACTGTTCACTCTTCATTAACAACGCTCTCCTTTTTAGTCTTCAACAACGACTTACTCTTCAGCCTTCATCAACAATGGTTTTTTTCATCATCAACGGCTTCCTCTACATTCTACACCGTAAGTTGTTCCATTTATAATGTCATTTTGTTTGGTTGTTAAGAAAGTTTTGGAAAAAGATGTGACTTCTTTATTGTTATATGTTGATTAGTTGAACTAAATTTAATTAATTTCTTGATAAATTATTGTGCTTAATATCGGTTTGGTTTGCTAATGATTAAAAGGTGATGAAAGTTTAGATTTTGATAGACCAGAAGTAGACTGTGATAAGAAAAAATGTATGCAACATGAAATTATTCAAATCAAGAAGAAATTTGAAGGGTTTTATGGGTTTTATTTTTTATTTTTTGCTATGGGCTGATATGTGGGTTGTGAACTTTACACCCTTCCTCTTCATCAATATGGTTCTACTCTGTGAATAAGTTGTGATTGATGGAACTGGATTTGCAGTTTATGGCTAATTGGCTTTGTGGATAGTTTACTGCTTAAACTATAGTCTGAGTGTTAAATTATATTTGTTTATAGTTGAGCTTATTGACTGGAGAGGATATCTTCTTTTTCTTGCCCAGATTTCGATGGTGCAACATGATTATAGTCTAGATGCACTCTACTTAGGGGATTTATATTGGTGGTCATGATTATAGTCTTCTCAGTTGTCACTATAATTTTTATAATTGTCTTCGAACTGCTGATAAGGTTTTGGATAATACTGGCTGCATGAATCATAAAGAACAATCTTGGATAATTTTATTGTCACTATTGATTTATATTACTGGTCATGTATTATGGTACTTTTTTAACAAGAATTTAATTACTATAATAAAATGTTTGGATTGATTGCAGGGCTAATTTGAGTTGATTCTTGAATTGTTGAACTCATGACATCTAGAAAAAATTCTTCTGGTAATAGGCTTGATGTGGGATGGCAACATAATATAAATATTGATAAGAATTGTAGAAAAGTTCAGTACAAGTATTGTCAAAAAGTTATCAGTGGGGGTATTTTTCGTTTCAAACAGCATTTAGCTTGCACTCATCAGGATGTTGAGCCATGTCAGCAAGTACCAGAAAATGTTAAGTAGATGATTTTGAGTGTTTCGGTGAAAAATCTAGAAGCAACTGAAAAGAAAAGAAAAGAAAGGTTCATCAATATAGTGGAAGTGGAAATATGATGATGATGAAATAAAAGAAATTAGCTCCAAGAAAAAAGGAAAGAGAGCAATTAGTGGGAGTGGAACTACACAAACAACCCTAAATTAATTGCTAAAAAAGCATATTAGAGAAGAAGCATGTCGAAAAATTGTAAGGTTTTTCTACACTAGTGCAATTCCATTTAATTGTGTAAAAAACCCTGAGTTTCTTAAGGCACTTGAATTGGTTGCAAAGCATGGGCTAGGTTTCAAGCCTCTATCTTACCATGATATTAGAGAGAAGTATTTGAAGCAAGAAGTGGATCAAACAATGAAATTACTTAAGGAGTACAAACTAGAATGAAAAAAAAAACAGGTTGTTCAATAATGTTTAATGGATAGACAGATAAAAAAAGACGTTGTATTTGTAACTTTTTGGTTAATAGTCCTAAAGGGACATTTTTTTTGTCATCGGTGGATACTTCTAATATGTCCAAAACTGCTGATAAGGTATTTGAGATGTTAGATGTCATTGTAGAGAGGATTAGGAAGGAAAATGTTGTCCAGGTAGTCATCGATAATGCTGCAAATTATAAGGCAACATGACAATTATTGATGGAAAAATGAAAAAGTTTGTTTTGGACACAATGTGTTGCCCGTTGCATTGACTTAATATTGGAAGATTTTGAGAAGAAGTTAGAGGTTCATCAAGTAACTATTGCTAAGGGGAGGAGAATCACCTCATATATTTATTTAAGAACTATTCTTATTTACATGCTAAGGCACTTTACAAAAGGAAGGGATTTGATTAGGCATGCTGCCACTCAGTTTGCTACTGCATATTTGACTCTAGGATGTTTAAATGATCATAAAATACAGTTGATGACTATGTTTACTTCCAAACAGTGGAGTTCATGTAGGTTTGCAAGAATAGAAGAAGGGAAACAAATTCAAAATTGTGTTTTGGATAACAGTTTTTAGCATGATGTCACTATATGTATTAAGACAGCATATCCTCTAATTAAAGTTCTTCAATTAGTTGATTCAAATGAGAAATCAGCTGTGAGTTTTATATATAAAGCAATGGATGAAGCAAAAGAGAAGATACAAGTGAATTTTGGTTCTATGAAAAAAAAGGTATCTATCTTGCTAATTGTTTATTTCAAATGTTTTCATCTATTAATATGAATGTCTTTAGAGATACTTTCAATTGAGATATTCCTAGATTGTAATGATATTTTTATTGTTTTTTTTATAGTTATATACCTATATGGAATATTGTTGATGCAAGATGAGAACTTCAACTTCACATACATTTACATGCAGCAGCGTATTATTTGAATCCTTATTATCATTATAATCTCAATTTTAAGGTTAAAATTGAATTATATCAATGCTTAGAAAGGATGGTGTCTAATGCAATTAAAATGTGCAAAATTGACTTACAACTTGAATCAATCAAGGATGCAAAAAGGTTGTTTGGCATTGAGGCTGCCAAGACAACAAGAGATAAAAAAAAAAAAACTCCGGCTCAATGATGGGATTCTTATGGGGATGAATGTCCAGAATTACAAAGGTTTGCAATTGAGTTCTAAGTTTGACTTGTATTTCATCTGGATGTGAGCGTAACTGGAGTGCATTTGAAATAGTGATTTTTTTTATTTTAAATGTTGAAATATTTAATAAAAATCTTATAAATTTGAATTGTTTATTTAGGTTCATACAAAACGAAAAAATCGTTTGCACCAGAAAAAAATGAATGACTTGGTATTTGTAATGTACAATATGAAATTGAATGATAACCAAGTTAAAAAGCAAGCTGATGATTTTGGTGTAGTAGATGATTTTTCATCTGATGATGATTGGATAACTAAGGGAGAAAAACATTCAAACTTTGATTTGCTTGGTGCTATTGACAGTGCAACATGAAGAAAAAATGGTAAAGAAGATGAAAGTGATGAAGAAGAAATTCCTAATGATGCTGAAATAGAGAGTCATGGTATTGAAGATGATTTGGAGATTCAAATTGATAACAATTTGAGAATTCAAGGAGTTTTGAGTTAAATAACATTGATAATATTAGTGTTGGTACTAGTAGTAGCACTAACATTCATAATATTGGTGTTGGTATTAGTAGTGATACTAATAATCCTCTTGATGATAATGATATTGATGAATATCTGAGGAATAATGAGTAAGATGAAGGCAATGAAGTTAGTTTTAGTTTATATGACACACCAGCAGATTGTTTGTTTTAAGTTTGTTAATTGTTAGTTAATGAAAAGTTACTTAAATCATGTATGAATTTTTATTTGAACCATGTATTTTAAAGTGCTTGAACTATGTATGAAAAAAAAATCCTTATAATTTTACGATCCGAGTTTATTTTATATTTTTCGTGTCGTGTCAAAAATATATTTTTGACAACCTTGACCATAATTCGATCTTCTTGCAACATTGAAGCTCTAGTAATAGAGGCCATTTTTTTTTCTTTCAATAAAAACAAAGAGAAAAGGGAGAGATCTGAGTGAAAACGGGATTGTTGGTTGTTTGTGAGTTAGATTGGGAGGGAGAAGCGAAGCCAGTGTTGTTTAGTAAAGGTGTAATTACGTAAATAAAAAAAATATTTTATCGAAAAAAGAACTTATCAAAATAAGATATTCATACAAAAAAAATCCAAATATCTAGCTTCCATTTTTTCATTTTTTTTAAATGAAAAATTTTATTTTAAAGTTCTACAAATAAAAAAAATATTTTACAAGATTAATTATTTATAAGATTATATTACATTGTACACAATTAAATTTTATAAAATCAAATATATATATGGTCTAAAAAGAAAATTATTAATTAATTATATATATATATATATATATATATATATATATTGTGTGTGTGTTTATAATATAATTGTAATATAATATGAATATTATAAAGATAAATATGATTAAATAAATAATACTGAATTTAAAATTTTGCAAAATAATTTCTATCCAAATCAATGATTTTCTTAATCTATCAAATAATAAAGTAAAAAAATAATATAAAAAATGGTCAAATGGATGGATGGTGTTAAGTGAGATTTAGATTCTAGATTTCTTTGATATAAAAATATGGTATTGAAATTTTATAGACACAGAAAATATTTTAACGGTCTTTTAATAAAGAAGATTTTATAAGGAGATTCTTATAATTTCTTCTAGATAAAAAGAGTGTTGCCATGTTAAATCAATGTTGTGAGACTTGGATTAGCTTGATAGGTTGATTTGGGATCTAGCAATCTGAAGCATGAACAAATCTGGGTTGAGAAAAAAAAGAAACTTGGTTGATGTAGTCAAAAACTCAAATTGACTTGCTGACTCGGTCAAAACACGACCTTTAACCCATTAATTTTTTTAAAAAAATAGTTAAAGTAATATTGTTTCGATGAAAAGAAATATATTTAGGGATCAACCCTACCAAAATTTAACTTGTGCTTTACCTCGGTTCACCTTTCAAATATGTATTTAATACTATGACTTATTATTATTGTTGTTATTGTTATTAAAGGTGGTGGTTTGTTGGTTGAGTTTCGGCGGTCTTGTTTTCATCGAAACTTTGTATTATTTATAATATTATTGATTTGTCGACAAAGTGTTTTTTATTGATTATTTTTTACTTAATCAGACAAAACATGTAACGGGTTAATTTTGAACATAAAAGAAAGATTAAATAGTGCTTATTTAAATCATAAATTTGTGCATGGACTTGGACTACAGGAGTTCCTAATATGGCTTGGATTCATTGAAAAATTTGAGACTTTTCTTCCCTAAGATATGTGTGGCGTCTAAGGGCTTTATAAATACTTTAGTTAAGCTATCTTTTATTTCTTTTGGTTCTTTTAAGTTTAGGCAACTTGGTTTTTCATTCAAAATTTATGATTTTAAGTTTGATTAATTAGTTAACGCTCAATGGTTGTTTGATCTTAGTTATGAATTATTTTTCAACTATTACTCAAAGCTTATTTGGGTCTATGCTTTCAAGTTTATTAATGTAAGTTTTGAGTCAATTTTAAAAGTGGATTAATTTAGTCCACAAGAAAAAATCCATCAGAGTTTTTATTTTTGAGAATATAAATACTCTTTGTAAAGATAAAATATTCAATCTTGAAAATACTATCCTTGTTAATAAACTAAACTTGTGTACTATTGAGCATCATAAACCTTATAAATTACAATGATTGAATGATTGTGGTGAGATAAAAATAACTAAACAAGTCTTGATTTTATTTTTTATTGAAAAGTATGTTGATGAAGTTCTGTATAATGTGGTCTTAATACATAAAAATCATATCTTATTTGAAAAATCATGATAGTTTAACAAATATACAATCCATAATGAGCTTAGAAATAAGTATATTATTATAAAAAGCTGTCACTCTTATATTTTTTATATACGAACATGAAGATCAAAAAAAAATTGAAGAAAATTAAGAGTAGTAATTAGGTGCGAGAAAAAAATTAGAAGCAGTCACAGACTCACAACCAAAACACTCATTTCACTTCCTAAAACTATTCAGAATATGACCGAGAGTGAAGGTAAAACTTGATATATAAACAATCTTTTTTTTTTTTTTAATGTTAGAGAGGGTGAGGTTATGCAGACGCTACTCTCTCTCTTCTAAGGCTTAATTCTTATATCCTTTTTTGGATCTGCATTTTCTCTTAAAATCACTGGTAAGTTTTTTACTTGTCTTGGAATTTTAAGTATATCATTATCACTTCTACTTAGTTAATTACTCCTCTGTTTATTAATATTGTGTTTAATTTCACTTCACAATATTATATTTTTTTCACTTAGTTACTGTTTTAGTTTTAGTTTAGAGTCAGGATGATGATGAGTACAGAGCTTTTGGAAATTCTGCCTCGTGAACTCAAGATTACTTGTAAGTATTTAGTTACTATTTTCTCTTTCTTCTCGCTTAAGTTTTTCTTTTTTTCTTTCTTTTTTGTTTATTTTATTGATTTGATGACAATAATTTTTTTTTCAAATATCATGTGATTAATACAAAATTATGTTGAAAACAGATAAATAAGAGTGTCCCAGCTGTTTAAATTAGAGAAATTTATTATTATCTTCTGTTTTGTTGAAAGTTGAAACTCAAAATTATTCGAAAACAACAAATGGGTCATCAATATATTTGCTCACAATTTAATTTCCACTTGCAGCTTTACATTTTCTTTTTATCTCAGGCACCTTTTCTTTAATAATTATTGATGCTTACGTTTTGAATTTTGATTGTTTATGTTTTGGGATTTTTTTCAGGTGTCGAATTTTAACTTTGCGCAGTTATGCTGGCAAAGTTGTTTGGTAAATATAAAAATCTATTGTAATTTGCAATGTGATGGACTCTCTTTTTATCTCTGTAGTTGAGGTGAAGAGAGAAAGCTCATGCTCAATTCAGCTGGGCAATAAGTCTGATCAGTATGTTGCTTTCAAGGTGAGGTTCTTTTATGGCTTCATTTCTGTTGCACTCTTCTCTTTTTAACAGCTCCATTTTATTTTATTTTGCATTTTTTTAATCTAATTATACTCTTCTATGATCATGGGAGTGCTGGTTTATCTGCAATGAAATTGCAGTGCAGATGCTAATGCTTGTTGAAATGAGGTCAAAGTAAAGAAGTTTGGTTTCGGAAAATGATACAAGTATGCCTAAATAATTCAAAACGTTTTTTGCAGGTGAAGACTACACATCCCCGAAAAAGTATTGTGTGCGGCCTAACACGGGTGTTATTAAACCAAAGTCAACTTGTGATTTCACAGGTTCTTCCCATCTTCCTATGCTCTGCTTATATTCAAATGAAAATGTCTCAAACATGTGTTCGTGACAAGTTTTGAAAAAAAAGTAAAAAATGATGATGCATGTGGCCTATTGTATACTTAATGTTTCAAATGAAACAATGATCCAAGTGCAATTTAATCATGGAAATAATAAAGGCTGTTATTCTGGATCATAAAAAGGCTGCTTGGTAAAGTCTAAGATGGACTAGCATGACAAGTAGAATTTTTTGATCAATCAAAATTTTAAACCAGGTCTGGACAAATAAATGGAAGTACTGAGTTTCTGCCTGTCTTATTCTATCAGAATCTGTAATGGATGGTTTTTTTCTTAACTTTCTGGTCATTTCAGTTACTATGCAATCAGAAGTTCTTGGTTCAAAGTACTGTTGTTCCCCCTGGGACAACTGAAGAGGACATTACATCTAACATAGTAAGATTTAGTTTCATTTCTGTTTCTACTGTAAGAAGTTGCAGCTCTGTTTTGTTTTAAATTTTCTCTTTAGTTTCTTATTTCTAGTTTGGCAGTTTTCTAAGGAGGGTGGGAAATACATTGAAGAGAAGAAGCTAAAGGTGGTTCTCATTAGCCCACCCCATTCATCATTTTTACTTCCAAGCGAGGGAGAGCTGAAGAAAGATCCTTGTTATGACACTTCATTGCTCAGAGATCTAGGAAAGGATGAAATTGAAAACATTCATCCACCTCATGAGGTAAGAGGTATTTTATATTGTTGTTAAATGTAGTCTCGACGAAGCCTTGCTTCTTGTCCAATCTCTGTCTCTCTCCCCGCTACGTATAGAGTTTACCCGATGCATCATCAACTTTTATAGGAACATTCTTGTGTGTGTTTTCTATACACCTTTATACATGTTTCAGCATTTTGTTATACTTGCCAAGTGACTATTTTCATAACTAGATCCGTAGGAGTTTTTAGCTCTGTTTCTATAGGTGAAAGGGGTAGGTGTTCAATCTCCTCCGCTGATCTTATGCAGTCTTGTTTGACAAATGTAAATGAAAAGTGTAAAAGGTAACCGAACATATGATTAGATGACAGAAGTTGCAAGGAAATGCTTTAAAATTTAAAATTTTGACACAACAAAATGATTATTGGTTATCTTGTCTCAGTTAGCTGAAGATGCTCCAGTCTTCGAAACTGCCATGGATGCTAATGAGTTAGGAGGAGCCAAGGATGCTGATGGTTCAATACCTGCTGATATGGGGGAATTGAAATCTTCTAAGGATACAGCTGAACCAGAGTTGACGAAGGATTATGAAGAGTTGAAGTCAAAGCTACATGCAATGGACTTAAAGCTAAGAGAGGTCTTTTCTCCTCTAGTATCAGTTTATTGGCGCCAAAACCTTAAACTCGGACTCAATACTACCATTTATCACAAAATAATATTTTTGAAAAGAGCAATTGAATTCCTTGAGTCATGTTTGATCTTTGAACGTGGAATAGTGAGTTTTTATTTTGAAGAGAGATTTTTCCTTAATGCTACACGACACTTTTTATCCATTTTGTTATTATCTGTTTTTGCAGGCTGATCATACCATTTGAAGCTCACTGATGAGAGGAGGATGGCCACTAAAGAGAAGGATAAGCTCAAGCATGAAGCATTAAGTAATTTATTTCACAGGATCTTTTTCAAAAAAAGAAAATTAAGGCTAATAACTCTGATTAAAACCTTGAAAGTTAGTTTTCTGCCATTACTGCCTGTTGGTCTGCAAAGAGGATGGGTAATAGGATTAGACAACTGGCAAGAGATGGGTGTAAAAGAAATTATTTGTTTTTCATAGTTGTAAATATATTAAAATAGTGAACAATGATGTGTGCAATTTCTAAATATATAAATATAGTGCCTATAAATCAGTATTTTTTAAGCTAAAAAAACTGTTTAGAGTTGAAAAAAAAAAACTTCTAAAAGAGATTATTATCATTTATGGCTCAACTAGATAAAACAATAAGCGGAAAGAAAAGGTTATTTATGGATCAGGTTCAAGTCTAAATTTTAATTGGTAAAAAATAATTTTTTATAATTTAAAATATTATTTTACAATAAACTTAGATTTAGGTCTAAGAACGAGTTAGGTCAGAGTGTAAGTGATTTTAAGCTCAAAACTCACTTTGTCTAGAACGTTTTATATTTAAAAGCTTAGATGTTTTGATCATATTTTAATTTTTCCATTACTGATTTTATACATACTAGAAAAGTTTTGTTTCTTTTCTTCTAATATGAAATAGAGTTTTTTAAAAGATTTTAAATTTCATTAAAATATACCAACTAAGAGTTTTTTAAGATCAATTTCTTATTTATTTATAATTTATTTAAATCATGTTAATATTTTATATTAAAAAATATATGTTGAAGATTAAATTTTAATAAAGTTTTAACTCAAAAAATAAGTGACTGTTATTTTAATTTGACTTCAAATATTTACTTTAATCATTTTTTTAACAAATTTCCAGCATAAAGTTCAATTCTTAAATGTTATATAGGCTAGCAATAATGTTTTTATTTGTTTCTTTATGATATTTATTCATAGTTTTGAAACTCAATCCGGTTAAATGATCAGGTTACGGGTCAGATAGGTTGACTCAGATCACTATAAAAAAAATCTATAAAAAAACATTAGAAAAAGTTGCCTTCGTAGCACAGGTTTCAAGTACTTTCTCTCCCAACTTCTGGGCAACAGGTAGAGCTTCCTGCAAAACAGTAAAAGCTGGAATTCATCACAAAATATAACATTAAGCATTACATATGTTGCCATTTTGCAGATTTAAATAAATCAAACAATTAACTCAAAAAACCCCCACATTACCTACATTACTACAGCAAGACCAAAAGTAATCCTTATATCAATGCCAAAAGATTTCCTATGTGACCTCTAAAAATGCTACGTCACCCAAAGCCTCAAGGGCCAGCCAACCACGATCATGCATATGAGACACAGAAGACAATCAAGCAAAAAGGGAAGGGGAGAAGCATATTTGAGCATAATATTTCTTGCAAAAAACATATAATCTTCAGGGTAATTTTCAGGGCACATAGCTAAAGGAAGCAACTGAAATTACAAGACGAAAGGGAGCAACTGAAATTCAAAAAGACAAAAGGGAGCCACCAAAATCAACAAGACACTGCACTTTCTCCGCGGCCACTATCGACACCTGACACTTCATTCCTTATTACTGAGCAGAGGACGTCTCTTTTTGGCGTTTCTGTTCTTCTCTCTTCTTATTCTTTAATTCCTTCTTCAGTGCACTACAAGAGTAGCAACATACCCAAAAGCCACAGTCAATCCATCACCCAAAAAAAATAGAAAACAGAATTTTCAGTAAGAACAAATGAGAGAAAGAATAACTTTTTGCTTATGGTTTTCTCGCCGGAAGCAGAAGAGTCGGTCTCCTTCATTGTTAAATCAGAAAGAGACAAGGCATGCAGTTCAGCTCTTCGATACCCAACTGAAATTAGGTTTGCAACCCAACTGAAATTAGGTTTGCAAATTGTAACTGATATTGCTTCATTCTTCTTCATTTTCAGTTTTTAGCGATTTGACCTTTTAAAAGGCCAAAACGACGTTGTTTAATGACTGTCAAATTAAAAAAAAAATAATTAGATCTTATCCGGGTTTGATCTGGTGGACCGGGTCTCGGGTAGATCGGGTTTCTCCGGACCAATTTCTAAGTAGGTTTTTACCACTACTCGGACCGGTCCCAGGCCAGGTTCCAGGTCGATCCGCCAGGCCGGTCCGAGTTGTAAAACTCTGTAATTATCACCTAGCGGTATTGAAAATCATATTTCCCTTGACTTTGCATGATTGTGGTTATATTCCCAGGCAAATGTTATCCATTCCCCTGGCACCATGTACTTTAGGCGACCTGACCATCTCTTCGTTGGAGGACCTTGAGTTCCTCTGCTGTCTTTTAATTTTAAATCGCCTCTTCACAATGTTGCCACCTGATTTACAAGGCCATGCAAGAATTTGGACAGAGCCAAGCCTCTCCAGCTCAGAACTCCAGCCCCTTGTTATATAATCCTTCCATTTCTGAACGTGCCCAGTATCAAAGCAATTTTCATATCATTGCTTATAAGCTACAGTACTGTCTGTGCATGCCTATTGATAACACATGACCGGGGTGATTCTTAACTTTAACATTAGACTCTGATCAAGTTATTGTTATTGGCTTGTCGGTATTTGTTAAGGAATAACAACACGAGAAGAGCTCAAGTGGGTTTCCCCCTCGTATATGTATGTTTGGTTGCTTTGATCAGTCGATATATACCTTATTCATCCATAGGAGAAACCTCAGAGGCGTTCTATTGCTTCGAATGGTTGGGGAATTACCCTTGATGATCACATATAGGTGGGTTTGATTGCCACACAGGTGTTTTATAGCGTGTGATTTATGATATAGAAAGAGTCTTGAATTTCTTCTGGGTGTATATCACTCTAAAAATTCTTGCATTTGCAAGTATCTCTCTCTGAAGAAATTTGTTTCCTCTGCATTCTGCAAAGCCCTTTTCTCTTGCTATGCAAAAGAATCAAGCTGTTCTCATTGGTTTTATGGACACTGAAAAGTTGAAATAACCAGAATACATACATACATACATATATATATACATATATATATACATACATACATACATACATATATATATATATATATATATAAAAGAAAGCTTAGAAAATTAATACATTAGTTTTTTTACATGGTTTTACGGATATATGAATAACTTATTAAAGATACATTAATTCAAATATATATTTCCTTTCAAATTTTGTTCCAAACACATGAATTTATAACAAAATTTAAATCAATTCTACTCATTAGTATAAATGAATTCAATTTTGGTTGAAGAAATCATTACAAACAATCTGTAAATCTATCGTGAATTTGGTTTTAAATAGATCATCCAGACCTTGATATATTCAGGAGAAAAAAATACTTTTTTTTTTTTTTATAGCAGCCCCCCCAATAAACCAAGCTGCTTTTACATATCAGCTTCTAATGCTATTCTGGTTTGAGAGACCCTACTGCTGATACCACCATAAAAATTCTGATTCAGTCACCTAAGAGGACTTTTTAGAAGCTTCAATTTCTGCCAAATTCTGTGCGCAGGCCACCCTTGGATGCTGCTGCCCCGTACAGAGGCAATAATGTCCATAAAATCATCATGAACAATCCAAAAGTTATCAGGAGTAATTCCAGCCACCTTAGCAGATCTAGGTTTCTGGAATTACTTGAACCTCTTCTATTATAACTTGTTTGGGATTGAGAAAATCCCATCAAGCACACACCTGCAGAGCTTTAATGCTTCAGCATTTATTGGTAATCATGCCTTGTGCGGTCCGCCACTCATATAGAAATGCCCCAGAGAATGAGATGCCTCAAACTCCATCAAGGTGTTAAGCTTGGCTTAACAAAGACTGAAGAAATGGAAGACACAGAAAGAAAAAGACTGAGATTTTAGAAGAATGAATTCTGTTATTACTTTTCGTGTGTAATACGTCAACTTCTCCCCTTATATATCAGTTAACATGCATTACATGCTTACTAACTACTAACAGACTAACTGATTCATTACTAGCTCCCACGTGCCTTGCACCTGATCTTATTAACAGCTAATAACTGTCACTGCTGCTTCTTATTCTTAGTTGTAACAATACTCCTCCCTTGAATGCCTTCTTGTCCACAAGAATGCTCAATTAAGACGTTTTGAAAACTGCTTGGCAATCTGGAAACTGCTTCTGTAGATCAGTAAGATCTTCCCAAGTTGCATCTTCTGGATAGAGATTGGACCACTGAACTAATACTTCAGTAGCTACTTCATTACCCTTTTTCATCAGCTTCCTATCCAATATAGCTATAGACACGATGGTTGCATCTACAATCTTCCTCTTAAGTAAAGATACATGGAATACTGGATGTATCAAACTTTCCTCTGGTAGCTTCAACTTATAAGCCACCATTCCAATCCTTTTGCTGATCTGATAAGGGTCATAGTACCTGGGATTGAGCTTAAAGTTCTTCCTTACTGCCACACTATTTTGCTTATAAGGTTGCAGTTTTAGAAAAACCCAGTCACCTTCTGCAAATTCCCTCTTTGTTCGTTTTTTATCAGCAAGTTGCTTCATTTTATGCCTTGTTGTTTCCAGCTGCTTCTTCAGTGCATGATCCATGTTTGCCCTCTTTTGCAACACCTCTTCCATCGTAGCTACTAGAGTAGGCTCTTGTGCCAACCACTCCATCTGAGGAGGAGCATAACCATAAAGAGCTTGGAAGGGACTTATACCCAGGGTTGAATAATGGCTAGAATTATACCACCACTGCGCTAATGATAACCATTGAAACCATTGTTTCGACTGATGCATGGCCATACATCGAAGATATGTTTCTAAACATTGGTTCACTCTCTCGGTTTGCCCATCCGTCTGTGGATGATAGGCCGTGCTCATCAACATCCTAACCCCCAGCTTCTTGAATAACTCTTTCCAAAAAACATTGGTGAAGATTTTGTCCCTATCGGTGACAATAACTGCAGGTAATCCATGGAATTTGTAGAAATGGTCTAGGAACAATTGTGTAATGTCTTGTGCTATGAATGGATGGGTGAGTGCATTGAAATTTCCATATTTAGTGAACCTGTCAACCACTACTATAATAGCATTTCCTCCTTCTAAACTTGGTAACCCTTCTATAAAATCCATGGTAATGGCCTCCCACATACCACTAGGAACTAGTAGGGGCTGCAACAGTCTTGGATAGGCTACTCTTTCCACCTTGGCTTGCCTACACACATTACATTCTTCCACTGCCTATTTTACCATGGCTTTCATTCCATACCAGTAGAAGTTCGTCTTCAGCCTTCTATAGGTGTTCTGAATGCCAGCATGTTCCCCAACATAGGAATCATGTACAGACTTCACTGATTGAGTTCTGAGGTATCCTTCCTGCCTAACCACTATCTTGCCCTTGTATCGCAAGATTCCCTCTTTATAAGTATAGTCGGGTTCCCCTGTTGCTCCTATCAGTTTACCAAGGATAATGACCTATAACTTGCAGTCCTTTTCGTAAAATGCATAAACATACGCATACCATGCAGGCAGTACATTGGTTATTACTTTTAGGGTCCCGATATCCATAGCAGGAATTTCACAGCCGTTCTTCCTAGATAATACATCAGCAACAATGTTCTCCATTCCCTTTCTATACAGTATTTTATACCTCAACCCCTAGAGTCTCGTCAAGCCCTTCTTTTGAATTGCAGTGTGGATTTTTTGGTCCAACAGATACTTCAAGCTTTCATGATTCATTTGTATGATGAATTGTTCTTGCTCTAAGTAGTGTCTCCATTTCTCCACAGCGATAAGAATAGCCAGGTATTCCTTCTCATAAATGGACAATCCCAAGATCTTTGAGCTTAAGGATTTGCTAAAGTAGGCTACTGGTTTACCTTTTTGGCTTAGTATAGCTCCCAAACCATAATCACAGGCATCGGTTTCTGGAATAAATGTTTCGGAGAAATCGAGTAATGTGAGAACTGATGCCTCACACAGCGCCTTCTTTAAAACCGTGAATGCTTGTTGAGCTTGTGCATTCCATCCATAATTGTTTTTCTTCAGCAGGTCAATGAGGGGTTTACTAATGATTCCAAAATGTCATATGAATTTCCTGTAGTACCCAGCCAACCCAAGGAACCCTCTCAATTCCTTCAAAGATTGTGGAGAAGGCCAATTGGCTACATCCTCAATTTTCTTCATGTTTGTTGCCACTCCTTCTATGAAGATCACATGCCCCAAATATTCTACATGTTGTTCCTCGAATGCACATTTGGATTTCTTGGCATATAATTGGTTAGCACTAAAAGTCTCTAAAACTTGCCTGAGGTGAGCAAGGTGCAGCTCAAAGTTAAGGATGTCATCAAAAAATACCAATACGAATTTTTTGCAGAAAAGGCTCTGGTACGCTGTTCATCAATGCTTGGAAGGTGGCCTAATGTAACCATATTATTTGATAGTTTCACCTACATTTAACTAGTGTTTTTCCTATGTTATATATATATAATGCCTTGATATTCTTTGTTTAATGTTTTGAAGGCACTTTTGGATAAAAGATGCAAAAGGGAGTAAATTGAAAGTAATTGACAAATTTGATGTTCAATCGATGTTTTGTGCAAAGCGTGAGTTCTAATGGTCTAAATGAAGTGATTCTAGTGGCATTAAAAAGCTAACATCCATAACTTTCTGGAAATTTAAGGAAAGAAAAAAAAACATGGAAATTGCAGCCTTCAAAGTCAAATCTCATATTCTATCAATGTTGACCTTTGGCCATTCAAAATTGAAC